>ERZ791883.84-NODE-84-length-119164-cov-6.472979_pt1 | contig 119164 bp, 105 predicted proteins | sample MGYA00510160_ERZ791883 | MGnify/ENA primary metagenome ERZ791883 (study PRJEB30046, sample SAMN00792072) | human gut metagenome | study: EMG produced TPA metagenomics assembly of the A metagenome-wide association study of gut microbiota in type 2... | reverse complement strand
GGATCATCCCCGCATGCGCGGGGTCCACGATAAGTCAAACTCGCACGTCCACTTTGGTTTAGGATCATCCCCGCATGCGCGGGGTCCACCCATCGCCTTTGATGCGACGAAACCGGCAGCCAGGATCATCCCCGCATGCGCGGGGTCCACACTGATGTTCCCCAATCGATGTAGTCATTTATGGGATCATCCCCGCATGCGCGGGGTCCACCTAATCACTTCGGGAGGGTCAACGGTCGTAACAGGATCATCCCCGCATGCGCGGGGTCCACTCCCAAGCCCCGTCTGCGCTGAGATAGTATCCAGGATCATCCCCGCATGCGCGGGGTCCACTGGAATTCGATGAGTGCAAGAGATGCGAGCACCGGATCATCCCCGCATGCGCGGGGTCCACTCCACCAGGCAGCGTTCTCCTTTGTGTAAATAGGGATCATCCCCGCATGCGCGGGGTCCACTCGAAATCTTCTTCACGAGCGTATACGTCACTAGGATCATCCCCGCATGCGCGGGGTCCACTTATTGTGCGTATGTCGTTTCTGGTGGCACTTAGGATCATCCCCGCATGCGCGGGGTCCACGCCCTGGCCTCAGCCATGCAGAAGCCCCTGGTAGGATCATCCCCGCATGCGCGGGGTCCACACTTGATCCAGCACAGATTGAATTCTAGCGGCGGGATCATCCCCGCATGCGCGGGGTCCACAAATCACTGATGAGCTGTATCTGGAAACAAGAAGGATCATCCCCGCATGCGCGGGGTCCACCGCAAATATCCCTTTTTACGTTGCACAGATACAGGATCATCCCCGCATGCGCGGGGTCCACTGTACAAAAATTTAAGGTTATCTACTGTCATGGGGATCATCCCCGCATGCGCGGGGTCCACCAGCCCCAACTGGTAGAAATAATGGAATGATAAGGATCATCCCCGCATGCGCGGGGTCCACCGAACACCTTTTCACACCTTTATGGGGTGAAAAGGATCATCCCCGCATGCGCGGGGTCCACAGTAGTAACGTAGTAACGAATTAGCGTGATAAAGGATCATCCCCGCATGCGCGGGGTCCACTCACACCTACTCAAAAATAGCAAGATTTTTTTAGGATCATCCCCGCATGCGCGGGGTCCACTAAAATCTTCACCGCTTTCAGCTTTCAACGATAGGATCATCCCCGCATGCGCGGGGTCCACTGGATGCCTATGAGTGGTGCGTCAACCATCGCAGGATCATCCCCGCATGCGCGGGGTCCACTGCTGGGGGTGCTTTGAGCAGGATCAGAAACCAGGATCATCCCCGCATGCGCGGGGTCCACGCTTTGCAAACTCTGTGGGGTCCTTCTGGATGAGGATCATCCCCGCATGCGCGGGGTCCACCATGCACTGGTCAATGACCTGCTTCACATCAGAGGATCATCCCCGCATGCGCGGGGTCCACACCGTAAATATTGCCGGGAGGCTGATTTACTGAGGATCATCCCCGCATGCGCGGGGTCCACCTGGATGCAAGGGCGGACTTTGTAACATACGTGGGATCATCCCCGCATGCGCGGGGTCCACACTAAAAAAAGCCCGAAAAAACGCCATTCTTGAAGGCATCACGATCCCTTTTCATTTAACTTCACAAACACAGCCTTTGTCAACAGGCAATCTGCCAATGCCCGATGTTCCTGTTTCTCCAATCCCAAATGATTGGCAACAGTGGACAATTTGTAATTGGGCATAAGCCGGATTTTCTTCTTGGCCAAAGGAAGCACATCCATACAGTGATTTTCCGGCGTTGGATATCCATATCTCAAACAGGCCTGTATAAGGAAATTCATATCAAAGGATGCATTATAAAGCAGCAGCTGGTCCTCTCCAATAAATTCCAAAAAAGCGTCCAGCCCTTCTTTTTCCGCCACCCCCTCTTTTTCCAGAAGTTCCACGGTAATTCCTGTCAGTTTTTCAATTTCCTGGGACAACGGCTCTGTAATACGGATAAGTTGCGAATAGGTTTCTGTTACTTTACCATTTCGCACTTGTACTGCGCCAAACTCCATGATCCGGTTTTCCAGCGGATCCAGACCTGTCGTCTCCAGATCGATGACAGTATAATTCCTCATTGCATCAAACTGGTTTTGCTTCAGTGCTCTTTTCCTTGCCATAAGGTGTATCTCAGCATTGCTCTTCGTTCCGGAACCATCCACATTTGCAGACTGATTCCCCAAAAGAGGATGGAGCATCAGCTTGATTCCATCCAGATCAACAGGCTCCCAGGCTGAATGCCAGGTGTAAAAATCCATGCCCTGTTCAGTGGCAGCATTGAATACCATTGTAGCCTGTCCATCTTTCACATGGTTGCAGATCCGCTTCCACAACTCTTCCCTGACTCTGGCTGAAACACGGCCCACATAGACTCCCGTGTTGATTTCAAAAAGCCATTTCGTCAAATCTCCCCGCAAACTGGGAGGGCAATTGGTAACCGTAACTACAATCATGAACGGTCACCTGTCCCCTCATGATACTGCTTTCCATTTTCCACAGTTCCCAGTTTATTGTCCCATAGATAAACAGCATTGACCAATTCACTGTTGGGAGCTCCATCATCTTTTAACAGACACTGGATATCATGGACCATTCTTTCCAGGATATGAGACTTCACCATTGCATCCCGCACATGATGACGGACTGAGCGTTCCAGATCATCCGGGTTTTTCGCCGCTTCCTCAAAAGCAATGGGAATGGTTATCTCCGCTTTGTACAGATCGGCAATATCATAAACAAAAGAACAGTCATGTCCCACATGTACAAAGCCAAGGCCTGGAGAACACCCCAGCGCCGCTATGACGGCATGGGCCAACCCGTAAAGGCAGGCATGTCCCATGGAAAGAGCTTTGTTCACTGGATCCCCGGCTTCGAAATTCTGGGGATCATAGTCCCTGCCGTTCCATGGAACATTCCATTTTTTGGAAGATTGCCGGTAAACATTGCGGATCCGGCTGCCTTCCCGTCCCCGCAGCTGCTGCAGTGTCAATTTGGACACATCTTCATCCGGGAACCGAAGCTGATACATTTTACGGACTACTTCCAAATGAAGTCGTTGGTTATTGACCCTCCTGGCCTGTTCCATCAAAAGTCCGGATCGATGAGTCAAAGACTGTCCGCTGGCATAATACCGCACGCCATGTTCTCCGGTCCAGATAACGGTAACTCCGGCATCCCCTATCAGCTCCATGGCCCGGTGAGATACATCCGTTCCCGGGCCTAAAATCAGTACGGATACAGCAGCCGCAGGGATATGGATGATTCCCTCCTTGCGTGCAGCGGTAATCGCACTGTCTTTCCGGCTGATAGTGCAGTGTTCCAGATAGATAAAGGTCATCCGGTCCCCGATTTGAGGCAAGGCGTTCAATTCCGGCTGTTTGATACCGGGGATCTTTTCCGTCATCTGAGACGCCCTGCAACAGTCAGCAAGCCCATGCCATAGGCTTTCCCTCTTCCGATGCCTTCAATCAGAGTCTCCCTGAACAGATCAGGATTCACTACCTTCAGGACTCCTTCAAAAGTAACCGCCAAAAGAGAAACCCGGCGTCCCTGATCACTGCTCTTCCGAAAGAAGAAAGAATGATCTTCTACAACCTGGAACGCTTCTTCTGAAAGTTCAAATCCATGTTTTTCCGCCCGGTCCAGCAGCCATTTTTTCTGATACCGGGGCGTAACATGGGGATATACTTTTCCCCTTTGTCCCGGAACATCTTTCTTTTCCATAACACTGTGGGTAGGATAGGCAACCAGGCGAAAATGCCATTGGCTTCCGGCATCCAGCTGCTCCAGCAGCGGATTATAGCAGCGGGTCTCCCATTTTTCCTTTGCTTCCGGGAATCCAAACTGCTCCGCAGCGCTGGTAAGATCAGGTTCTTCCCGACTGACGATCAGCAAATACGTTTTCCCACAAAGCGAATCCACTCTCCACAGCTTTTTCTGTTTCCTGACAGGGAAAGACTGTTCCAACGCACCATGGAAAAGATTTGGGTTGGCCAAAGCCTGCATGGTTTTCCGTTTGGAAAGATCCAGCTGCATCCTCGTCATGTATATGGGGTTATCTGCCAGGTTCATTTTCCATCACCCCCCAGTTCTCCAAAAGCATCATGATCCGTAGCCCGGATATCTCCTTTGTCCACATAGCCCGCTTCTTTCACATACCGATACCGGTACCTGCGGTAAGCCGGATTGAATGATACCGGTTCGTCCTTCAAACGATGCCGGATAGATGCAGGTTCCCCGTCATCGTCTAAAATCAGGCGCAGATGATGATCCAGTCGTTTTTGTCTCCATTCTGCAGACAGCCAGGGTTCCTTCAGAAGCGTTTCCTTCAATCCGGTTTGACGGATGCCAAGTACCAGGGGATAACTGGGAGGCAGGACCGCCGCCCCAGAAAAAGCGGATATACAGGGTTTTCCAAAGCCAGTTGGATTTTTTCCAAAAAAGCTTGATCAGGATGTTCCAAGCCAACAAGGAACACTGCATCACTGAGATAAAATCTTCTGGTAAGGTCCGCCTGTTTGATTCCGTGGACCATCTGAAAATCTTCAAGAGATTCTCCTGGTTGGTCCACACGCACCCCCATATGGAGCGCACACAAGTCCTGATTTTCTTCATTTCTTTTTCTGCCCAAAGCAGAAGCCAGCAGCCCGATTACGCCGCTTTTTGTGGGAATGGAATAAGACCTCCTGATGCTGAACCTGGAATCATCACCCCACGCCTGCAGCGGGGCAGCAAGCCGCAACAGCAGCGTACTCATTTTTCATCCTCCAATTGTTTTACCAGAGCGTTTTCCAGAGCATTCAGAAGATCAGGTACCGAATATGCCGGAACATCCAAGCCCTCTTCATTCAGTAATTCCATGGATTTCCCGGAGCCAAAAGAAAGGACAGGGGCATTTCCATACTGGCGGTAAAGGTCTTTGGTGTACTTTGCAAAAGCTTTTTCCGATGCATTGATATACCCTTCCGTTCCAGCCGGTACCGCTTTTTCAAAAGCACCGCATAAATTGACGGGCTGATCCTGCCGCAGGGTGATATAGATATCGCTGGGCAGGGTACGGTTGGCAAATGTGTTTTCCTTCCCGGTAGGCATCGTATATACAAACGATTCCACAAAATTCCGGGTTGCCCTGGCTGCCTTTTCGCCGGTGAAATTTGCCAGTTCCCGCACATTCACAGTGGCATACCGGTACAAAACTGCAGAATTGAATTCTACAGTTCCCAAATGACCAGCTCCTGCATTGTCATCCCGGGAGCAATCATCAACAGCCGTAAAATAATCATATTCATTATGGACAATGTGGGTAGAAATGCTGTGGGCCACCTGTACCGTTGCATCATAATTTAAAGACGGATCGCTGGCGGCCATTCGCCCGAACATGATCATATCCACAGAAGGATTTTCTTTTAACGCTTCTTTATAGGCTTTTTTGTCTTTTTCATCGTCGATAACCAGTCTAGCCAGCGCCTGGACTTGGCTTGCACTGATGAAAAACAGGGCATCCGTTCCTTTTTCCGCATCCTTGATCTTAAGGCCGGCATTGGTCAAGGCCGTAATGGCCAATTTTTCTGCTTTCTCTGGAGACAAATCGGTTCTTTCCTGCAATACAGCATTTTTCACCAGTTCAACAATGTGCTTTGTTCTTTTCCCCAGTTCCCCTTCCGGAAAAAGTCTTTTGAAATCCTCCCGGATTACCCGTTTCCACGCCTGGGAAGAAACTCTGGCCCGGGGAGTTCCCCCGTAAACTGCCATTTTAGGGCTTCCGGTATCATCCCGGTTTACACAGCTGGGCGGTACATTCTGCAGAACATGGATATCCACATACAAATTCTTATTCATGATTTTCCTCCTTCACGGTTTCCTGTTGATTGTCAAAAGCATAAAAACCACGGCCCCATTTCAATCTGACCTGGTTCTGATTTTCCACTGCCTGATACAAGTACAGATCTCCTGCCAAATCAATGTAGTCCAGCGGAATTCCCTTACTTCGCAGCAGCTCAACGATTCCCCGCAGATAATATGTCAGCTCTTCCATATCAGTGGCTGTTGCCATCTGGTTGAATCTCCTCAGGATCCGGTTCTCCGCATCCGAGTCACCCTTGGGAACCAGCCCTCGAAGAGCTTTGCCCAGGGAGGCTCCCTTTTTCTGCATGGATTGGCTTTGTCCCTGCTGGTGCAGAGCATATAAAGTAAGTGCAGCATAGACCGCCCACTCGTCCCGGCTGGCAGTTTTCCCTTTTCCCTGCAATTCTTCCGGCAGTTGGTTTAAAAAGCTGCCATAGAGCAAAGGAATCTCTCCAGGGTATTTTCCTACTCCCTTCCTCAACAACGCCAATTCAGCTTTCCCATTCCCTTTGTCGCTGGCTTTTTGCAGATACCCGATTTTCAGCATCACGTACTTTTTCACTTCATCCAGTCTGCTCACTTGGCATCACCCTCTTTCGGATAAATTTTGGCCAATTCCAGTTTAAACCACATGTCTGCCCGAGGCACCGAATAAAATTCCCGGGTATTCCTTTTTTTGTCTTCAAGGATACGCCCCGAAAAAGCAGCCACACCAGCCCGCTGTTCTTCCGCATTCCCGATTTGGTTTGCAATGGCTTTTGCCTGTTGCTCCCAGTCCCGGTATGCATTTTCCAACTTCTTGGGATCTTTCAGCAAATCTCCCCGGAACTGGAGCAGCCACTTCCTGAAAGGTTCATCAACAGCCCGATAAAAAAGCGACTCCCCTTTCCTGCTTTTTTTCTCCGGATCTCCCCCCTCTGCCAAAAAAATATTATAGAACAGGTGATTGACAGCCCGAGCGGCTTCATCACACTTGGCAATCTGTTGTTCAATGGTTTCCTGGACTCCTATCTCTTGTTCAGAAAGAAGTTCCGGATACAAAGTCAGTGTATCGCTGCTGAAATCATTAATGAAAAAGTCCTTATCACCATACTGCATGGCAACAATCCGAAAACGGATAGTTTCTGCAGAAGGAAGCAAATCCACTTCCTGCAAAGACCGCAGCCAACTGATGATTCCAGGAACATGCCTGTTCTGATGGGTTTCTTCCGATGACTGGTTTACAAAATAATTGCCAAAATCACGCCACATTTGCCTTCCAGGTGAAATCCTCTGAGGATGGAAAAACTGCTTTTTCAGATCTTTAGGCTCATTCCATACAGTCATCTGCTCATTGAAAGCGCCATCTTCACCATTATTACTGAAAAAGTCACCACCCAGCAGATGATATCCTGTTACTCTTCCATTTTCCCGTTCCAGCAACAACCTCCTGGATTGTAGGGTAAGCAAGCTGGCCAAATTATCCGGAACAGAGATCTCTGTCCGTTCGTCCTCTTTAGGCAGATGTTCCCAGTTGGGATTGGCCTTTTCGCCCCATAATTCTTCTCCGTCTTTCAAAAAAGTCAGATTCAGAAGTATGGTTTCAAACAGGTTCTTTCCCACGCTCTGGATCATTCCCAGTTTCCCCACCCAGCCAGCGCCTGGTGAAGGCAATCCCTTTTGTTTGGGTTTGGCTGACGTATCATCAAAGGCATTGACAAACAGGAGCCATCGGGCGGCTTCCGCATAGGAAAGGGTGTTTTTCTCTTCCCCGGCACGATTGGAAAAGAGCCGGATCTTATTGCTGCTTTCTGAAATATCACCAATCAGTTTGGAAGCGCCATACTGGGTTCCCCGAACGGCGCCGGGAGCCTGACCAAAAGGTCTTTCCGGATCAAAAAGCCAGAAGCAGTCATGGTACTGCTCCAGATACTGCAAAACAGGCTCCTGGGGAAACCGTCCATTTTCCCATAAGGCTCCCCAACGCCGCAGGATTTCATCTGCCGCTTCATCCGGATCAGTGATTTCCGCAATATCCATGGCTTTTCCATTTTCATCCACCCGGGAAAAAATGGTATATGCCAGAGCAATCAGCAGACGGAGTACGGCAAAATTCTGGGGCTGATTCTCGCCTCCCAGGTCAAGATAATCCTGTCCATGGAGGAATACGTCCCTCAAAGACAAGGTATCAACCTGCAGATCTTTACGCAGCACACAAATCCAGGGTTCATCCACAAGATTGAATTCTCGTTCGTTCATTCTCCACTCTCCTTTTCATAGATGAGTCCCAACAGCGGATCATAGGAAATCTCATACCCAGCAAGTTTCCCTTTGCCATTTTCTTCCAAAACCAAAAACAACTCTCCGGAAAGATAGGGATTCTTCAGCCATTGAGAGACCCATTGTTTGGTCTGTTTCTCCAGTTCCTGAATCACTTTCTGTACCATCCAAGGCTGGCCAAACCGTGCAGGCAGCCGTATTTTCTGTTGGTAGACACGCAGCGCATCAGCATTGTTCAACGGTTCATCCCAGGCAAACCGCTGATTTCCTGGCCAGACATCCTTCAGTGCATTTGCTGTCAGATCTTTTTCCAAAAGGATCACTTCAATGCTGTCCGGGCCATTGCGCACACTGGCTTCTGCCTGGATTTCATTCATGGCTGGCGTGTTGTCCAGCCAGCCTTCCAACGTGTTTCTTGCCTTGAATCTTGTTGTTTTCCTGGGAAGAGGCACACAGTTTGTTTTGGCAGCATTTTTTTCGTCAGCCATATGCTGGTCATATTTTACCTTTGCCTCCCTTTCTTTTTCAGGAGCGATGCTGTAGGACTCATCATACACGTCCTGCACATAGGGAGAAATATCATCCGGCAGGATGAATCTGTCCGGCAAAAGTTCTTTTGTCCGCAAAAGCAGATATTCCTCATAAACTGCTTTTGCTCCCTCATCCAGTTCTTCGTCTTCTTTGGCACCCAGAATCATACAGGTTGCCTGCTTCAAGCCATCCGGCCGTTTTCTGGCATGCCGATGCAACCGTCCGATTCTTTGGAACAGCAGATCCATGGGACAGAGGTCCGTAAGCAGCAAATCAAGATCTATATCCAGAGATTGCTCCATAACCTGGGTTCCAACGACCACCAGGTTGTTTCGGTTTTCGCCAGATTTTTTCCCGATCCGTTTCAGTATTTCCTTTTCCAAAGCGGTCTTTTGCCCCAGGATGAATCCAGCATGAAAGAGGATGATTTCATCCTCTGGAAGCGAATCTTTCAAATGTAACGCCAATTGTTGGGCTCTCTTTACCGTATTCACAATGATACCCGCACATCCCCCTGCGCCCAGCCGGTGTTTCAGGATATCCGGAATGTCTGCATCGGAAATCCGCTGCAGCCGAACCTCTTTCGAAGTTCCTTCCACAGGAATCTTTTTCTGTTTGACCTGATTTCCGTCAGTCCATGTCAACAAGGGGTATTCTTTGCTGGTCATCCAGGGCTCCCCGGCTCCGCTGTCCGCATTGACAATTCCCTGATACGCCTGTATCAAAGCAGTCCTCCTGGCATAAGGCAGGGTGGCGGACAACAGGACAACAGGTACCTGATAGGCGCCCAACCAGGCCATTGCCCGTCCCAGGAACTGATTCATATATGTATCATACGCATGACATTCATCTACGATGACCACTTTTCCTGCCAGGCCCAGATGCCGCAGCATCACATGTTTTTGCTTCAGGGCAGCCAGGAGCAGCTGGTCTACAGTCCCAATCACAAAATCAGTCAACAGTGCCTGTTTCCTCCCTTCAAACCAGGGATGGACCAACAGCGGCTCTCCATCTTCATCCGTAGATGCTGTTCCATGGAAAATGGATCTGTAGTCGTCATTCATTTCTGCGGCGCCATGAGCAAGCCGTATTCCCAAACTGGCCGTCTCTGCCTGGGCTTCTTCAGCAGCCCAATCTGCAATCCGGGGGAAAATACCATTGGAGGTTGCCTGGGTTGGCAGCCCGAAAAACAGTCCACCGCTGCCCTTTCGGCTGGCCAGCAAATCGGCTGCGGCCAGCGCAGCTTCAGTCTTTCCAACTCCCATCTGCGCTTCCAGTACAAAGATCCCCGGATTTCTGGCCTGTTCCACGGCTTCAATGACTGCTCTCTGGACAGAATTGGGGAGAAAACCAAAGTGTTCGGCAAAAGTTTGATCAGAGAGGCTGTAACATTGGGAATTCCAGGGCGGTGGCAACTCCAGCTGCGAAAGGCCATTTTCAATTCGTTCGGCATAATCGATTTCTTCCCCACACTTATCAACGGAAATCAGGGGAAAGTAGATTTCGTTACTGGCAATCCAGTCAGCCATGATCAATAGACCTGTCAGCAGAACCTGGGCCGGCATGGAGATTTCAGGAATGTCCTGTGGAGAAGAAATGCCTGCTAGCTGGAATCCCTGTTCTATAAACCAGCTGCGCATTTCTTTCCACTGTTCAGCCATATCCAGTTCCGACCGGTCATAATAATTGATATGATGGATGGAATAAGGTGAAAGCTGCTTCTTTTCCCATCCTTTTCCCTCTTTGGCATGGGGTTTTCCATGGTGGGCACCAACCATGGCAGCAAAACATAAAGGAAAATCTCTTGCCAGCAATACGGCTTCCCCAGCTATTGGATGCGGGGATGTTTTTCGGCTGGTGAATACTTTATATCCTGAAATCGGAAGGCCCTCTTCCTCCAATTGATTCTCTATTCCTTCTATATTTTGCAGGATCATACTGCAAAATGCGGGGGTCGCCTTTCCCAAATCATGAAGGGCACCCAGAAGCACAGCCATTTTCCAAAGCTGCTCTTCGTTTCCTGCAGGATTTATAGCCTTTTTCACTGAATCAGGCAGCCATACGGAAATCAGATAATCCATCACAGCGGCTGTATCCCGTAAATGCATCCATAAAGGGAGCCATTCGTCCGGATTTTTCCGATTTGCTTTTGCCGGTAAATCCCATACAGCCCGGATTGTCATGTCATTACCCCTTTCAGTTTATTCATCACTCTTTTATATTATCATATTTATTGTATTTTTACGACAATTTTTACTACTATTATCAGTCTACTTCCATCCCCTCCTTTTCTCCCTCTACTATACCATAGTACCTATGTAAAAAAACTCCCAGTAAAGAAATTCTCCCAACATAAAAAACCGGAGGCCGGGAAGGGCTCCCCTTCGGGAAGCCCCTACACCGTCTCCGTCAGACTGATGTTAACAACGCTATTCTCCGCCTGGTGAACGTCATTGCAGGGTGCGGCCATTTAGCCGGCCCACATTCGTCGATTTAACGACAACCTCCTCCAAATCGGTCGAACAAACAACATGCAATCCCAACGCTGTAGGGGTGCGCCGCAGGCACGCCCTTCCCGGCCTCCTGGTCAGGCAGACCCAATTATCCTTAAAGTGTAGAGATGGTCAGCCCGCTTAGGAAATATCCTGTTTGCCTCCGGCAAAATGTCGCCAGAACCACCCATTTATCCGGTTGCCCTGCCAGTGGAGGCACTGGATCAAAGTCAGCGGACCAGTTCCAGCGAAATATTCCCCTTTCCCAGTACATCCGCCAGATCGTCCGCTCCTTCCAAATGGCCCAGAGGAGTATAGCGATAACTGGTCCGGAAATTATCATAGAAAACCACCAGATAATGACCATCGTAAAGCATCAGATCTCCCCGGTGGATTTCCCGGATGTCCTGATCCGCTGCCGGCAGCCCTTGGGCCATTTTCAGATACTTTTCATTCCCATTCAGTTCCTGGAAGGTCCCTCCTATCGGGAGCCGTTTCTGCAGTTCTCGGGCAGCCTGGGTATCCGCCCACCGGATCCGGTAGTGTTTCTGCCCCACATGCAGCTGAGAGACGGTGGTTTTCTCCATATTCTCCCCCTCCTCTACCGCATCCTCCGTCACAGCAGAAGATGTTTGATTCGCAGCCTGAGTCCCAGGCCCACTGCAGCCAGTCAGCAGCAACCCCAGGATCACCCATCCTCCAAAGATTTTTTTCAATTCCATTGAGACGGCCCACCCTTCATCCACTTATATATTGACCTTGCTTTACCGACAATATAATTGTAAAAGAAAAATATTTTAATTATAAATACTTATGATTTATTTTTTATAATACATTTTATGCATTATAAATGGAACGTCCGTTGAAAGTTCTGCAATATAATATGTCTTTGGATCGATGGAAAAGCAGCCAACTGTTCTTCCATCTCACACAAGGTATCTCACGCTAAAGGGACCCGGCCCCAAGCCATGGCCACTCCATAGCGGCACACATGTCCCCCGTACGCACAGGGTACGCCCAATTACTTCTCGGCTGTCTCTTCTGGCTCTTCCAGCTGTTTGTAAAACTTCTCATAACTTTTCCTTGCTTCTTTTGTGGCCTTGTCAGTGAGCTTGTATTTGCCCTCATACACATCATAGGTATACCACTCTGGATTTTCCAGAAACAGCGGCCGATTGTCAAAAATCATTACTTTATCATTCCTTTCTGCTTTAGCCATTTGGTCATGACCTTGCCCAGATCAGATTCATCCCCGCATGCGCGGGGGCCACCCAGTAAAGAAATAATCTCCAAATACAAAAAACCGGAGGCCGGGATGGGCTCCCCTCCGGGAAGCCCCTACACCGTCTCCGTCGAACTGATGACAACAATGCTATTCTCCGCCATGTGTATATCATACACCTCAAAATCCCCAAAATTTGCGGTCAGAAAATAGGTTAACCTCAAAAATCGTGATTTTCGAGGTTTGGCATTTCTTCTCATGTTTATATTATAAAGGTATCGCCCATAAATAACAATACAGATGCAGGCCGCCCGCATCTGCAAACGCCGTCTCGCGCCAAAGGATACCAGATGCCGGGCATCTGCTTTTGAACATAAAAAACCGGAGGCCGGGATGGGCTCCCCTCCGGGAAGCCCCTACGCCGTCTCTGTCGAGCTCATGATAACAATGATGTTCTCCGCCATGTCAACGTCATCGCAGGGCGCCGGCCTTTTAGCCGGCCCACATTCGTCGGTTCAACGACATCCCCGTCCGCTCGGTCGAACAAACAACATCCGATTCCAACGCTGTAGGGTGCGCGCCGCAGGCACGCCCTTCCCGGCCACGGGCTGTTTTAATCCGGCTAGGGTTGGCGTTTTTTAACCGACTCTGACACAGGGAACTGAGCTCATAAGCAATTGGCCACTTAATCACTTTACCACTCAGCCACCTAACCATCTTGCCGGTACCCTTAGGCTGCTTATTGATCTATGATTACAGTGGCTCACTTTCGATGATATTCACAACTGGGTTTTAATAAGCTCCCTCAACTACTCCCTAAATCCCGGACCCAAATCATCTCTTCTCAAGCCAAATTCCACCACAGCCTTCAAATATCCTAATTTATATATGGAGTCCATCCAAGATAAGTCCTTTACGTAGTCCGATGGTTTCCCGTTGCCCCTTACCTGGATTCCAACAAATATGCTCCCAGATGTCAACAGCCTGGTCTGATGGACCTGTTGATAGCTGGGAGCATATTTGTTATAGATTTACCGGAGGGGCAACGGACTTAAAATACCCGTACGCAACGTGTCATATCTGATCTGGGTTGCCTCTTTCAAAGATACACTCCAGATAATGTTTAATCCCCCGTATCATACCGTTTCCCCTGAAAATTGTACGCATATACATGCCCCATATGAGCCATGACCCGCAGGGCATCTGTCAGCTGGATTTCCCCGCCTTTCCCCGGCCGGGTCTCTTCCAGGATCTCGAACACTTCCGGGGTAATCACATACCGCCCCAGAGCCGCAAAACGGCTGGGGGCTTCTTCCATTCATATCCTGTACTTTCAGCAGGAATATACTGAATGGTAGGCTTATCCACAATAGGCAGCATTTCCTTGGGCATGGCTTTGGTTTCCGGCAGAAACCGGGTACCAAAACCAGCAGCGGGGATTATGGCCTTACGGATTTTTTGCATGAGGAAGCTCCTTTTCGGCATAAATTTATGACTTTAGACTTCATCTGTTGATTATAACGTATAGTGTTAAATATAGCTATCATAATTTACACAAAGGTGTGAATACTTTTCTTATTTTGTATTCAACTTCAGAGAGTCGGGAATTATGCTAATAAAACTACTATAAGTACAAATAAAAGCGCCCATAAGTCCAGTTTTAATGCAATGTTAAACATCTTATATTTATTAACAGCAATTCTGCTATTAATAATAATATCTTCAGCTAAATCTTGCACACATTTATTCGCTTCAGATTCTTTACGCCCGTAATTAAGATTTATACATTTTATATATTCTTCAGTAGATTTAAATAATGCAATGCTTCTATAAAAAATCAAATTCTGAGTATTAGAATTCGATACGTCTAAGGAGAAGAGATAAAAGGGGAACTATACACCTCACAAAGCAAATGTGGTATAATATGCTGTAACTTATGGTCTCAATCTATTTCTATCTGTTATAGGAGCTGACGTGATGACAAGCAATAAAAACAGGAACTGGAGGAACCCCTTCGGTTCGTCTTCCCCCCACAAACGGAAAAAGCTGGGCGGAACAATCTTTTCTGCCCTGATGGCCCTGGTGCTGGTGGGCTTCCTTTCGGTGGCTGCCTTCTTTGCCGTGGCCAAATTCACCACCGCCAAGATCCTTACCAAGGATATGGCTCCCATGGCCTCTTCTCAGTTCTTCGATGCCAAGGGCAACCTGATCACCACGGTGGATTCGGAAGAAGACCGGATCCCGGTGACCATCGACAAGGTACCCAAGAACCTGCAGAACGCGTTTCTGGCTGCAGAAGACATCCGGTTCTATGAACACGGGGGCATCGACTTCCGGGGCATCGGCCGGGCCATCTACACCTACATCCGGTGGGGCGAGGTCCAGGGGGGCAGTACCATTACCCAGCAGCTGGCCAAGAACTACTTCCTGACCCAGGAGCAGACCCTGAGCCGGAAGCTCCATGAAGCCTTCATTGCTCTCCAGATCGAGCAGAAGTACACCAAGAAGGAAATCCTGGAAATGTACATGAACCAGATTTACTTCGGCCAGGGTGCCTATGGGGTGGAAACCGCCGCCAACACCTATTTCGGCAAGCATGTGGAGGATCTGGACCTGGCCCAGAGTGCCATGATCGCCGGGATTCCCAAGAGCCCCAACTACTACTCTCCCCTGTCCAACCCCAAGGCCGCCAAGGCCCGGCAGAAGACGGTGCTGGAGCAGATGGCCAAGTACGGGTTCATTACCAAGGAACAGGCTGACAAAGCCTATGCGGAACCTCTGACCTACAAGAGCCTGAATGAATCCCCCGGCTCCAAGAAATACTTCATTGATTACTGCATCCAGCTGCTGGTGGACAAATTCGGTCCGGATGCCGTATACAAACAGGGTCTGAAGGTGTACACCACCCTGGATCCGGAAATGCAGAAGGCGGCGGAAAAGGCGGCAGCCCTGACCCCCACCTATTACACTGACAGCAACAAGCTGAAGCAGCCTCAGAGTGCCATTGTGGCAGTGGATCCCAAGACCGGGTACATCAAGGCCATGATCGGAGGCCGGGGCACGGACCAGTTCAACCGTGCCGTCATGGCGGAACGGCAGCCTGGTTCTTCCTTTAAGCCTTTCGTTTACATGAACGCCATGGAACAGGGTGCCACTCCCAGCGATACCGTCCAGGACTCCCCCATCCCGGGAGACTGGAACCCCCAGAACTATGACCGGAGCTTCCATGGCACCGTGTCCTACCGGACGGCACTCACCTATTCCTACAACGTGCCTGCCGTCAAGGTGGCCATGAAGTACGGAACGGAAAAGACCCTGAAACTGGCCAAACGGCTGGGGATCACCACCCTGGTGGATGATGACGACAATGCGGCCATGGCCCTAGGGGGCCTGACCCACGGGGTGACGCCTCTGGAAATGGCCGGTGCCTATGCGGGCATCGCCAATATGGGGAAATTCAACAAACCCACTCCCATTGTAAAGATCCTGGACCGGAACGGCAAAGTGCTCTATGAACACAAAACCAATCCCACCCAGGCTGTGAAACCGGAAACCGCCTACATGATGATTTCCATGATGGAAGACGTTATGACCCGGGGTACTGGCCGGGGGGCCGCCATCAACCGTCCCTGCGCCGGGAAATCCGGGACCACTGACACTTACCATGATGCCTGGTTCGTGGGCTTTACGCCCAACCTGGCCTGTGCCGTATGGATCGGGGATGACAACAACGAATCCCTGGGCGGCATGACCGGTGGCGGTGAGCCGGCCACTCTGTGGCGGACCTTCATGAGCAACGCTCTGGAAGGGGTGCCGTCGGAAGACTTCGAGACTCCGGACGGGTTCAAGATGCCTGCTCCCAAGTATGAAGCTCCCAAGGCCCAGCCCAAGAAGGAAACCACCAAGAAGAAGGATACCAACAAGAAACAGAGCAGCAAAAAAGAAGACAGTCTGCCGGGAGACGGAAACGTTCCCCAGCCGCCCCGGTCCGGGAAGAGCTCCACACCCCCGCCGGTACGGCCGCCGAAGCAGTGAGTGTGTAATGAAAAAATCCCTGCCGCAGTCGCGGCGGGGATTTTTTTGTCAATGGTCAATGGCCGGTAGATGGCAAATGCGGACGCATTTGCCTTTGAAGGGTGTAGCCCGACCGGCGGCCGGGAAGGGCTTGCCTGGGGCAAGCCCCTACGCCGTCGCTGGCGGAGGGCCGAGAACAACAAAGAACCCGTCCCCAAAAGGGGCGGGTTCTTTTCTTCGGCTGTTGCCGCGGCAGCAGCCTTACCGATTGTTCTTGAAGAAGGCCAGGGCCACTTCGGGGAACAGTGCGTAGGACAGCACGTCTTCCACGGAGGCGTTGGGATAGCCTTTGGCGGCCAGGTCGGCTTTCATCTTGTCCATTTGCGGCGGAATGTCGTCGGCCGGTCTGTGGGTGATGGGAGCGATCGTGGTCTTGCCGGTCTTCTTGACGATCCAGCGGCGCACCACTTTCTTCAGATCTTCGCTGATAGGCCCCGGAGTCTTGCCGTATTTGCCCAAAACAATGTCCTGGATTTCTTTGGGGATCATCTTGTACCGTCCCATCATTACGTTCATGGTAGCCATGGTGCCAACGATCTGGCTGGAAGGAGTCACCAGGGGAGGATACCCCAGGTCGGCCCGAACTCTGGGCACTTCCTTCAGCACTTCTTCGTACTTGTCGGCCATACCCATCTGGGTCAGCTGGTTCAGCATGTTGGACAGCATACCGCCGGGGATCTGGAAGCTCAGGACCTTGGGGTTGATGCTGATGTTGCTGGGCAGGTTGAAGGTCTTCACCAGGTCAGCACGGACTTTCTTGAAGTGGTCCGCAATGGGCCCCAGTTTGTCCATGTCGATGCCCGTATCTCTGGAAGTCCCTTTCAGGGTGTAAACCAGAGATTCGGTGCAGGGATGGCTGGTGGTTTCCGCAAAGGGAGACAGAGCCGTATCCACAATGTCAGCACCGGCTTCAATGCCCTTCAGCAGAGCCATGGAAGCCATACCGCTGGTGCAGTGGGAATGTACATCGATAGGAATATTGATTTCTTTCTTCAGGGCTTCCACCAGGGAAGAACAGGCATAGGGAGCCAAGAGGCCGGACATATCTTTGATGCAGATGGAGTCAGCTCCCATTTCCACCAGTTCCTTGGCCAGCTTCAGATAGTCGCTGTCCTTGTGGTACGGGCTGATGGTGTACACCAGGGTGCCCTGGGCATGAGCGCCGGCAGCCTTGGTGGCTTTCATGGCAGTTTCCAGGTTCCGGGTATCGTTGAAGGCATCGAAGATACGGATGATGTCGATACCGTTGTCCACGCTGCGTTTTACGAATTCGGTGACCACATCGTCTGCATAGTGGTTATAACCCAGGATGTTCTGGCCACGGAGCAGCATCTGCAGCTTGGTCTTTTTCACATGTTTCCGGATGGTGCGCAGCCGTTCCCAGGGATCTTCATTCAGGAACCGCAGGCAGGAGTCAAAAGTGGCGCCGCCCCAGGCTTCCAGGGCATAAAAGCCGCAGTCATCCAGTGCTTCCAGTACGGGCAGCATGTCGCTGGTGCGCATACGGGTGGCACAGAGGGACTGATGGCCGTCTCTGAGAACCGTTTCCACGATTTTAACGGGCTTCGGATTGTTCATTGCTCAACCTCCTATAGGTAAAGAACCGACTAATGGTTTTATACAATATCCATTATATCATACAACTGTCCTGGGGGGTAATACATTGTACTTTATTTTAATTATTAGAATGTTCTTATCTCAGTGTGAAGCTTTTCGTTTCCGGAATTCTTCCCACATGGCAGTAAGCCGGGCCGGATCATCCAGGATGGCGCCGCAGGCACCGGCCAGGATCCGGCTGCCGTACCCGATGGCTTCATGGGCGGCTTCCGTCTTCCCGGCTTTCAGATAGGCTTCGGAATGGGCCGGAGTTCCTTCAGGCACAAAGGCCACCCGGATGCAGGTGCCGGGCATATGGTACAGGATGATGCCGAAATCCGTGGAACCGGTTTTCTGCCGGGGTTCGGACAGCTGGGGCGCCCCGAAGGCCCGGGCCTGTTCCATCACCAGGTCGTTGAGGGTGAGGCAGGGAATCTTGGCGTAGAATTCGTGGGTTTCGGTGATGGTGTGGGTGGTGCCGGTCATAAGGCAGGCCCCTTTCAGGATGTCCAGGAACCGGGGTTCCAGGCTCCGGAGGTAGCCGGTGTCATAGGACCGGAGCTCATACTGGGCCAGGGTCCGGTCAGGGACCACATTGGCCGGTCCCCCGGCATCCCGGACGGTGTAGTGCATCCGGGTGTCGTCCTTCACATGTTCCCGGAGAAATTCCATGGCGTTGAAACTGAGGATCGCGGCATCAAAGGCGCTGCGCCCCTGTTCCGGACTCATGGCCGCATGGGCCCGGACCCCGTGGAATTCCACCGTGTAGCTTTTGTTGGCCATGCTCTTTATATCCACACAGGTATTGGGGGCGGCGTGCATCATCAGAGCAATGTCCATGTCCTGGAAGCAGCCGTTTTCCATCATCACGGTCTTGCCCCCGATGGTCTCTTCCGCCGGGGTCCCGTAGATCACCAGGGAGAAGGGCACCCCGGTTCCCTCATACTGGTCCCGGACCGCCAGGGCCGCCCCGATCACGGACGGGCCCTGGAGATGGTGGCCGCAGCCGTGGCCCATGCCTTCCAGGGCATCGTATTCACAGAGTAAGCCCAGCCGGGGTCCTCCCTCCCCCTGTTTCCAGGTGGCCCGGAAGGCGGTGGGCAGGGTCCCCACTCCCTTTTCCACAGTGAACCCCTGTTTTTCCAGGTAGTCTTCCAGCAGAGCGGAGGATTTCACTTCTTCCAGACCCACTTCCGCCCAATCGTAGATGCTGTCCGCCAGGGCGCACAGTTCTGCCCGGCGTTTTTCCCAGCTTTCGGTGATTTTCTTTTGATCCATGGTTTTCTCCTTTTTATCGGCTGTACCGGCGGTACCAGTCCAGGTATTCCTGTTCCACGTCGGCAAAGGGCCGCACCTGGTAATCCACAGTCAGGTGCAGGGTCCCCTCCTGTTCCCGGTTTTCCGGATGGTCCATCAGATGGTGCAGATCGCTGAACATGAGGGCCCGGTCGATCTGCTCCACTTCCGCCGCCTCTTCCCGGGTAAGGGGCCCTCCCAGGAACCGGTCCAATACCGCCTGGAGCAGGGTGTTTTCCAGTTCCCGGTACCGGGACATGTTCACCTTGTAGGGATGGGGCACGTCGGACAGATAGCATTCCGTAGCGTCATGGAGCAGGGCCGCCAGGATCACCCGGCGGCTGTCTTCCCGGGCGGCCGCTTCTTTGGCCGCCGCCAGACAGTGCTGGCCCACGGAATAAAAGGTCCGCACGTGGCCGTTGCCCCGGCACAACAGGCTCAGGGCATGGGCAATGTCTTCGATCCGGATCTTCTCCGGGTCCGGGTGGAGGGGATCGAACTGGATCCCGGTATAGGTGGTGATTTCCCCGTCACTCATGGAGTGAGACCTCCTTTGCTTGTTTTCCGTTTCACCGCTTCAGGAACTGGTCCCGTGCCGCCGCCACCTGGCGGATGTGGTCCGCCACCGTGGTGCAGCAGCCCCCTACAGCCACTGCCCCGGCCTTCATGTAATCCAGGGCGTAGTCACCGAATTTCCGGTCCGTCCCCACCCCATGCCAGGTCTTGGTCACCGGGTCGTATTCTTCTCCACTGTTGGGGTAGACGAAGATGGGACGGTCGGAAGCGGCTTTCAGTTCTCCGATCAGGCTCACCAGGTATTCCGGTTTGGTGCAGTTCACCCCCAGGGCCTCCACTTCCGGAAACTGGCGGACCACTTCTGCCGCAGCTTCCCGAAGGGGCGTCCCTTCGCAGATGTGGTGCCCGTCCCGGCAGGAGAAGCTCACCCAGAAGGCAGCTCCCAAGTCCCGGGCAATGGCGGCTTCCACCAGGGCTTCTTCCAGGGAGGGCTGGGTCTCGAACAGCAGTACATCGGCCCCGGCCTGCCACAGAAGTTCTGCCCGGCGGCGATGGAATTTTTCCAGATCAGCCTGGGAAACCCCATAATGACCCCGATATTCGGACCCGTCTGCCAGATAAGCCCCGTAAGGCCCTACCCCGGCCAGGCACAAGGGCCAGGCCCGGCCGGCGGCTTTTCCTTCCTGATTCCACCATTCCTGCCGGGCATCCTGGAAAATGGTTACAGACCGGGTGATCAGATTTTCCGCTTCCTGCTCTGTAAAGCCGTTGGCCACAAGACCGGGAATGGACGCCTGGTAGCTGCAGGTAATCCCGGCATCAGCCCCAGCCCGGAAGTAGTCCAGATGGACCTGCTTCACCAGTTCCGGCCGGTCCGCCAATACCCGGGCGGTCCACAGGCTGTTGTTCAGGTCGGCTCCCAGATTTTCCAGGGCTGTGCCCATGGAGCCGTCAATGACCAGGATCCGGTTCCGGTCCAGGATATTCTGCAATGTCTGTCTCATACTTTCTCTCCTTCTCCCCTCTTCACTCTTCCCTTGGTACTCTTCCCTCTTCACTCTTCCCTCTTCACTCTTTACTCTGCACGCTTCCCTCATCTTCCAGGGTCCCATAGGACACCACCGGAGGATTTTCTCCCTGTTCTTTGGCTGGCAGGAACCGGAACCAGAAATCGTTGAACAGCCGGAAAATCTCCTTCTGCTGGGTCACAATGAACAGGATGGTGATCATCACATAAATGGCGGACAAAATGTCCGTCATGGCCCATAGGGCGTCAGCCCGGGCATGGTAGAGCACCACACAGGGCACCATGTAGTAGAACATATAGAGCCGGGTGCCGATTTTGTTCCGCTGGGTATCCCCAAAGGCGTAGTTGACGGATTTTTCACAGCTGTAGTACATGCCGATGATGGTGGTCCAGGCAAAGACCGTAATGGCCAGGGCCAGGAACCAGGCCCCCGGCTCCCCGAAAGACACCCGGAAGGCGGCGGTGGTGAGCCGGGCGCTGTCCATACCGGGGAAATCCGTATAGGCGTGGGTCAGGATCAGGGAAAGGGCCGTCACGGAACACACCACAATGGTATCCAGGAACACTTCTCCCCACCCCCAGGAGGCCTGACGCACCGGGTGATCCGTCCGGGCCGACGCATGGGCAATGATCCCATAACCGGTGCCTGCATCGTTGGAATACAGCCCCCGGGCGATGCCGTAGCGCATGGCGTCCTTCATGGTGGCTCCGGCAAAGCCTCCGGCAGCCGCCGTGGGACTGAAGGCGCTGCGGAAGATCAGGGCCAGGGCACCGGGGACTTCCTGCCAGTTCTGGATCAGGATGGCCAGGCCCCCCAGGATGTACAGCAGGGCCATGACCGGCACCACCCGTTCCATCACCCGGGAGATCCGCTGGAGTCCCCCGAAAATAGTGGCAAAGCAGGTAATCCCCAGAAAAGCCGCCGCGTATTCCGGAGGGATCCCGAAAGCTTCCTTCAGAGCCCCCACCACAGATTCGGTCTGGACGCTGCAGGTCCAGGGCCCCAGGGTAAAGCAGGCCACGGACAGAAGCAGCGCCCCCCGTTTCCACCCCAGGGCGTTTTTCATCACAAAGGACCGGTCGCACATGTATTCGTCCATGGATTGGGAATATTTCACCCGGAACCGCTGGCCCAGGATGATTTCACAGGCCTTGGTGGACATGCCCAGGCAGCCGGACACCCACATCCAGAACACGGCCCCCGGTCCCCCGGACACAATGGCCGTGGCCACCCCGCCGATGTTCCCCACCCCGATGGTGTTGGCCATGGCGGTACAGGCAGCGGCAAAGCCGGAGACCGTGCCGTGGCCTTCTCCCTTCTGGAACATTTTGCCGAAGGTATTCCGGAAATGGAATCCCCAATGGCGGAAATTGTAATAGAAATGGAACCGGAAACTCAGATACAGCCCCATGCCCACCAGGATCACCGTCATCGGTGTCCCCCACAAAGCATCTGCAGCCCCCTGCAGCAAAGAAAGCAGCAATCCCTTCAACTCCTTACAAATAATTTACATTCTATAATATCAGTTGGAACAGACCCTCTTCACTGGATTTCCCCGTCCAGCTCCAGAAGGGTCCGATAAAGCACTTCTCCGCCCCGTTCCACGTCATCGGCCGGGGTGTATTCCTGACCGCTGTGGCTGATGCCGTTATGGCTGGGAATGAACAGCATGGCTACCGGGATCCGGTGGGCGATGGAATCGGCGTCGTGGCCGGCGCCGCTGGGCATCACCTGCCAGGTGGCTCCCAGGCTGTCCGCCGCTTTTTCAAAGGCTTCCATCAGCTTGGGGTCGCAGACGGCGCTGTCCTTGTAAATCAGCTGTTGGATGGTGAACCGGCCGTCCGGAATCAGTTCGGTGGCCGCCTGGATCTCCCGGATCAGTTCGTCGGTGTACTGCCGGTCCACATTCCGCATTTCAAAGGTGCAGGTGACCTTCCCAGGGACCACATTGGCCGCATTGGGCCAGCACTGGATCTTCCCGGCGGTGAACACCAGGCTGTGGCCGATTTTCCGGCAGGCGGCGTCGGCAAAGACAATGAGCTTGGCCATGGCCACCATGGCATCCTGCCGGTCCTCCATGGGGGTAGTGCCCCCGTGGTTGCTCTGGCCTTCTGCAGTCACCAGATACCGGACGATATTGGAAATACCGCTGACGATACCCAGCTGGACACCGTCCTTTTCCAGTTTGCCTCCCTGCTCGATGTGGGTTTCCAGGTAGCAGGCCGCATCGGAAAAGTCCCGACGGCAGGCCAGGATTTCCTCCACCCTGCGGCCGAACCCTTCCAGAGTTCCCTTCAGAAGGGGCTGGTCCGGGTCCGTAAGCCCCGCCAGGGCCCGGCTGCCGAAGGTGCCTCCCAGGGGGCTGGCTTCTTCCCCGTTGAAGGCGTACACCTCCACCGTGTGCCGGAGCCGCCGGGCTTCTTCCTGCAGCCGCTGGACACAGCCGATGGCCGCCGCCACCCCGTAGGCCCCGTCGTAGAGGCCCCCGGAAGGCACCGTATCCAGATGGGACCCCATAAGGATGTGCCTGGCGGCCGGGTCCGTCCCGGGCAGCACGGCCCGCAGGTTCCCGGCAGCATCCCGGCTGGTGGCAAGCCCCGCCTTTTGCAGCAGATTTTCCGCCGCCTCCAGGGCCTGGAAGAATTCCGGACTGTACAGCCGGCGGGTATAGGACCCATCGGGATTTTTCCCGAAATGGGCAATGGTTTCAAGGATGTCCATGATCCGTGGCATGGTGTGATTCCCTCCTTTTTTGTCAATGGTCAAGGGCAGTCGGAAGCCAAACGCCCCAGGCGTTTGGCCTGAAGAGAAACGCAGCTGACGCTGCTAACCCACCACCATTGCGCAGGCGCAATGGTCCCCCGCCCTTGAAAAGGGGCGGATAAATTGCACAGCGGGCTGAACGCCCTTGTGCATAAAGCAGCGGGCGCAGCCCCAAACGGTATATCCGTCCTTTCTAATGGCAGGAATACGCTTCGTCAGGCCGACGCCCTAGTGCACAAACCAACGGGGCGCAGCCCCGAACGTATATCCGCCCTTTTCAAGGGCGGGGGACCGGCCGCTAGGCCGGTGGTGGGTTAGCAGCCTACGGCTGCGTTTTCCTTCAAAGGAACCTGCCCCCCGCAGGTTCCTTCCTGCTTCCAGTGACAGGGGCTGTTGCCCCTGCAACAGCCCCTCTTTTAAAACAGCTCGATCTGGTCCGTCTTGGGCATCCCTTCCAGGACACCCAGGTCTTCCAGGATCTCCACGTTGCTGGTACTGATCTTGGCCCGGTTCCGCAGGTCTTCCTGGGAAATGAAGGGGCCTTTTTTCCGGGCCTCCACGATCCCTTCCGCGGCCACGCCCCCGATGCCTCCAATGGCACCCAGAGGCGGCAGCAGCCCGTGTTCCGTCACCAGGAACTTGTGGGCGTCGGATTTGTACAGGTCCACATCGTCAAAGGTGAAGCCCCGTTCCAGCATCTCCACGCACAGTTCCATGTAGGTGGCCGTATCCTTGTCGTTCACCGAGGCTTTGGTGCCCTGGGCGTTCACGTTCTGGATGAACCGCTTCATGTAGTCCAGGCCCTTGTGGACCAGGGTGAAGTCGAAATGGGGAGCCCGGACCGTAAAGTAGGCGGCGTAGAACTCCTTGGGATGGTGCACCTTGCAGTAGGCAATCCGGTAGGCGCTGAGCACGTAGGCCACGGCATGGGCCTTGGGGAACAGGTACTGAAGGGTGGTGCAGGCCTTGATGTAGAAATCCGGGATGTGGGCCTTTTCGAAGGCTTCCAGCTGGTCCGGTTTGAACCCTTTCTTGTGGGCTTTCCCTTTCCGGCTCCATTCCATGATCCCGAAGGCCATGCTGGGCTCCATGCCCTTGTTGATCAGCCAGTTCATGATGTCGTCCCGGGTGGAAATGGTGTCTTCCGTAGGGGTCCCGCTTTTGATCAGGTCCTGGGCATTGTTCAGCCACACATCGGTGCCGTGGGAATACCCAGAAATACGCAGCAGGTCGGAAAAATTCTTGGGCTTTACGTCGGAAATCATCTGGCGTACGAACCGGGTGCCGCATTCAGGCACCCCGTAGGTGGCCACGTCCGTACCGATCTGCTCCGGGGTCACCCCCAGGGATTTGGTGGACAGGAACAGTTCCATGGTGTCCGGATCCCCGATGGGGATGTTCCGGCAGTAGTCCTCTCCCAGCATCCGGTCCAGCATCTTGATCACCGTGGGATCATCGTGGCCCAGGATATCCAGCTTGACGATCCGTTCGTCAATGGAGTGGAAATCGTAATGGGTGGTGATGGTGCCGCAGCTGGGATCATCCGCCGGATAGGACACGGGGGTGATGTAGTGGACATCCAGGTTCCGGGGGATAACCACAATGCCCCCGGGATGCTGTCCGGTGGTCCGTTTCACCCCGGCCAGTTTGGGGATCAGCCCTTCGATGAAGGCGGTCCGTTTGGGCTCCCCGCGGGTTTCGTAGTACTTCTTGATGTACCCGTAGGCGGTCTTGTCCTTGATGGTGCCCAGGGTACCCGCCCGGAACACATTGTCCCGGCCGAACAGTTCTTCGGTGTATTTGTGGGCCCGGGGCTGGTATTCCCCGGAGAAGTTCAGATCGATATCCGGCACCTTGTCCCCGTGGAACCCCAGGAATACGGCAAAGGGGATGTTGTGCCCGTCCCGGATCATGGGAGTCCCGCATTCTGGACAGTTCTTTTCCGGCAGGTCGAACCCGGACCCTACGGACCCGTCCGTGAAGAATTCCGTATGGTAGCAGTGCGGACACCGGTAGTGAGGCACCAGAGGATTCACTTCCGTAATGTTCAGCATGGTGGCCACAAAGGAGGACCCTACGGAACCCCGGGACCCTACCATGTACCCGTCGTCGTTGGATTTTTTCACCAGCAGATGGGCGATGTAGTACAGCACCGAGAACCCGTTGCCGATAATGGAAGACAGTTCCTGCTTCAGCCGGTCCTCCACGATTTTGGGCAGCTTGGGCCCGTACCATTCGTGGGCCTTGGCATAGCTGAGGGATTCCACTTTTTCCTTGGCACCGGGGATGGTGGGCGAATACAGCTGGTCCCGGTCGGGCACCGGTTTGAAGTGCTCCACCTGGCCGCTGATTTTGTTGGAGTTCTCCACCACCACTTCATAGGCCCGGTCCCCCAGGTAGGAGAATTCCTCCAGCATCTCTTCGGTGGTCCGCAGATACAGGGGCGGCTGTTCCTCGTCGGGATAGCCCATTCCCGCCTGGAGGATCTTCCGGGCCAGGGCGTCTTCCGGATTCAGGAAATGGACGTCGCAGGTGGCCACGGTCAGTTTCCCCAGTTCGTCCCCCAGGGCCAGGATCTTTTTGTTGATGGCCTGGAGGTCTTCCACGGTCTTGATCTCCGGGAACCGGGGATCCCGGATCAGATAGTTGTTGTTGCCGGTGGGCTGGATTTCCAGGTAATCGTAGTAGGAGGCGATTTCCCGGAGTTCGTCTTCCGGCACCCCTGCCAGAATGGCCCGGTACACTTCCCCGGCAGCACAGGCGGAGCCGATGATCAGCCCGTCCCGGTACTGGTCCAGAAGCCCTTTGGTAAGCCGGGGCCGCTTGGGTTTGCCCCCGAAATACTGCAAATGGGACAGGGACACCAGCCGGTACAGGTTCCGGAGCCCTTCCACATTTTTGGCCAGGAGGATGATGTGGTAGTTCTTCTTGTCTTCCCGGCTGTGGCACAGGTACCCTTCCACCCCGTAGATCAGCTTCAGTTCCCAGCCATTCTTTTCCTTCAGGGCTTTGGCTTCGTCATAGGCAAAGGGGAAGGCCTGGACCACCCCATGGTCCGTCAGGGCCAGGGATTTGTGGCCCCAGCGCACGGCGGTGTCCACCAGTTCCTTGATGGGGGTGAGCCCGTCCATCTTGCTCATTTTGGTGTGGCAGTGGAGCTCCACCCGTTTCACGTCCGCCTTGTCTTCCCGGCGTTCCACCGGTTCCTGCATAATGCCTTTGACCCCCACCATCACCAGTTCCGAGTTGGCGTACTTGTCCACGGTGATGTTCCCCTGGATCTTCACCAGGGATCCTTCCGGGATCTTTTTCTGGAGATCGGCACATTCCTTCATGTTCTTTTTCGGGTCGTTCCCCTCGTTCCGTTCCCCAAACCGGATCTTGGCAAAAAGCCCTTCGGTGTCGTCACTGAGCTTGATGGTGAGCATGACGGCTCCCGTCCGGAGTTCCCGTACATCGAACCCCACCACGGTGCCTTCCACCACCACATTGTTCTCTTCTTCCACCACTTCCGCCATGGTCCGGGCCTTTTTGGTGATTTTCCGGCCGTAGACCACTCCGTCGGTCCGGTTCCCGCCGCCCCGGCTGGCTTCCACCGCTTCCAGGGCCTTCAGGTATTCCTCGCTCTGGAAGAAGTCGTCCTCCTGGGGCTCCTCTTCCGGCTCTTCCGGTTCCGGAGGCAGGGGGATTTCCTCATCCTCCAGACAGGGAGCCGCCACCTGGTCCGCATTCACGTTCACGAAGGTCACCTGGGCAACAGAACAGGCAGCGGCCAGCTTTTTCGCCACCGCTGCCAGTTCCTGCTGTTCCAGAGCCGTCGCTGCCGCATCGTAGGAGATTTTCCAGGTGTTCCTGGCTTCATCCACTTCCACGTACCGGATGGGAAAGGTTTCCACACAGTGCCGCTGTTCCGGGCTCAGGTCCAGAGTGACCATAAAGTCCAGGAACACGTGTCTGTTGGGTACGATCTTATAGCAACTTGCGCTCATTCCAACCTCTTTGTTCCTTTGTCAGTCATCCACCAGGACGACCTTTTTCACCGCTTCGGCGTTTTCCAGTCCGCTGATGATGGCATTGGCATTGTAATATTTGCCGATTTTCACCAACAGATCCACTTCGATCACACTCCGCTGGGGATCATTCCGGATCCCCAGGATCCGGGTCTTGATGTTCCGTTTCTGGAGATACTCCATAACGTCCATCATGCTGTCCGGATTTTTGCTCAGGATCACATGGAGCTTGCACCGGGTGGGTTTCCCCGCCGGAAGCACCTTCTTTTCCAGCCCCCGGATCAGGATCAGGGTGATCAGGGCGATCCCAGTGGCAAAGATGCCCAGAGCCATCATGCCGCAGCCCACTGTAAGGCCGATGGCCGATACGATCCACAGACTGGCGGCGGTGGTAAGCCCCTTGACGGTGAGCCCTTCGTGGAGAATGGTCCCGGCCCCTAAAAAGCCGATGCCGCTGACCACCTGGGAGGCAATCCGGGAAGGATCCCGGGCCTGGGGATGGCCGTCGATGCCGTAAATGGACACCACCATCAAAAGGGCGGAACCGGTGGCCACCAGCACATGGGTCCGCAGCCCCGCCGGCCGGTCCCCGCTGCTGCGTTCCAGACCGATGAGCCCGCCCAGGAACGCAGCCATCAGGATCCGCAGGGTAAGCTGGGCCAGCATTCCGTTATCCATGCCTTTGTCTCCCTTCCTGGATTGTCAACGGTCAACGGTCAGCAGGTCTCCACAGACCATTGACCGTTGACAAAATCAGTGATTACAGCGCCTTGTCCAAAATGTCCCGGATGGCCTGGATCCAGTCTCCTTCGAAGGACACGTCGGCCATTTCGCCGCTGCACCGGAGCTTGGTTTCCATAGCGCCCCGTTTCATGGTCTTGGGTCCGATGACAATCCGCAGAGGGCAGCCGATAAGGTCCGCATCCTTGAACTTCACCCCGGCCCGTTCGTCCCGGTCATCCAGCAGGGTGTCGATGCCGGCGGCGTTCAGGGCATCGTGGACTTCCACAGCCTTCTGCCAGCTTTCTTCATCCTTTACGTTCATGGCCAGCACCATCACCTGGTAGGGGGCGATGTTTTTGGGCATGATGATCCCGTCCTTGTCGTGGTGCTGTTCGATGGCAGCAGCCAGGGTCCGGCCCACGCCGATGCCGTAGCAGCCCATGACCAGGGGATGTTCCTTTCCGTCCACGTCCAGATAGGTGGCATGGAGGGCTTCGCTGTATTTGGTGTTCAGTTTGAACACCTGGCCCACTTCGATGCCCCGGGCTTCCTTCAGATGGCCGTCACAGTGGGGGCATTTGTCCCCGGCCACGGCGGTGCTGATGTCCGCCACCTGGGTATACACGAAATCCCGGGAGGGTTCCGCATTCACATAGTGGACGTCCTTTTCGTTGGCTCCGCAGCACACATTGTGCATGTTCATCACGGAATGGTCGATGAGGATGATGGCCTTGTCCTTGTCAAGGCCGATGGGTCCCATGAACCCAGGCACCGTGCCGGCTTCCCGGATCAGGTTGTCGGGAGCCATGTCCACTTCGTTGCAGCCTACGGCGTTCACCACTTTGGTGTCGTTGACTTCCTTGTCCCCCCGGACAAAGCACAGCACCAGTTTCCCTTCGTCGGTGACAAAGGCCACGGCCTTCACGCTTTTTTCCACAGGAGCCTTCAGGAAGCTGCACACGGCTTCAATGGTATTGCACCCAGGGGTTTCCTTCTTTTCCAGTGCTTTGGGTTCTTCCGCAGGGGCTGCGATGGCGGCACATTCGGCCTTTTCCACGTCGGCGGCATAGTCGCAGGTGTCGCAGTACACGATCCCCGCTTCCCCGCTGTCTGCCAGGGCCATGAATTCATGGCTGCCCTTGCCGCCGATGGCCCCGCTGTCCGCTTCCACCGGCCGGTAATCCAGGCCGCACCGGGTGAAGATCCGGGAGTAGGCATCGTATTCGTCCTGGTAGGATTTGTCCAGGCCTTCCGTATCCTTGTCAAAGGAATAGGCGTCCTTCATGATGAATTCCCGGCTGCGCATCAGCCCGAACCGGGGGCGCTTTTCGTCCCGGAACTTGCTCTGGATCTGGTACAGGGTCACAGGCAGCTGCCGGTAGCTCCGCAGGTCGTCCCGTACCAGGGTGGTCACCAGTTCTTCGTGGGTGGGCCCCAGGCAGAAGTCCCGGCCGTGCCGGTCCTTCAGTTTGAACATTTCCGCCCCGTAAGCCGGCCACCGGCCGCTTTCCTGCCAGATTTCAGAAGGCTGGACAATGGGCATCATGATTTCCTGGGCGCCGGTGGGGACCATTTCCTCCCGGATGATCTCTTCGATCTTCCGCAGGCTCCGCCAGGCCAGGGGCAGATAGCTGTACAGGCCGCCGGCCACCTTCCGGATGTATCCGGCCCGGAGCATCAGCTTGTGGCTTTCAATGACGGCTTCTGCCGGTACCTCTCTGAGAGTGGGTGCATACAATTGGGAAACGCGCATGTTTACAACTTCCTTTCGTCTATGATCTTGTGGATTTCTTCAAACAGCTCTTCAACCAGCCGGTCTTCCGGCACTTTCCGGAGGATCTCTCCTTTCCGGAACAGCAGGCCTTCGCCTTTGCCCCCGGCAATGCCCACATCGGCTTCCCGGGCTTCTCCCGGCCCGTTCACCACGCAGCCCATGACGGCTACGGTAATGGGATCCGGGATCTCTGCCAAACGGGCTTCCACTTCATGGGCCACCTTTTCCAGGCTCCAGCAGGTGCGCCCGCAGGTGGGGCAGGATACCAGGGTAGGACCATGCTGGCGCAGGCCCAGGGATTTCAAAATCTCGAACCCGGCATCGATTTCCGCCAGGGGATCCCCGGTAAGGGAAACCCGGATGGTGTCCCCGATGCCTTCCGCCAGGAGGGTACCGATGCCCACGGCACTTTTAATGAGACCGCTGTGGATGGTCCCGGCTTCGGTGATCCCCACATGGAGGGGATAGTCACACTCTTTGGCCATGAGCCGGTAGGCCGCCAGGGTCAGGGGCACATCGTGGGCTTTGAGAGAAATGACGATATTATTATAATCCATCTCTTCCAAAATATGAATATGGCGCCAGGCGGCTTCCACCAGAGCTTCCGCCACAGGGTGCCCGTATTTTTCCAGCAGGTCCCTGGGCAGGGAACCGGCGTTCACCCCGATCCGGATGGGCACCTGCCGCTCCCGGGCAGCAGCCACCACTTTTTCCACCCGGTCCCGTCCGCCGATGTTCCCCGGGTTCAGCCGCAGGGCGTCCACCCCGCTGCGGAGGGCCTCCAGGGCCAGCCGGTAGTCGAAATGGATATCCGCCACCAGGGGGATGGCGATCTGTTTCCGGATTTCTTTCAGGGCCTGGGCCGCTTCCAGCGTGGGCACAGCGCACCGGATGATTTCACAGCCCCGTTCCGTCAGCTGGTGGATCTGGTCCACGGTGGCGGCAATGTTTTCCGTCTTGGTATTGGTCATGGACTGGACGGCCACCGGATGGTTCCCTCCGATGGTGACGCTGCCAATGGTTACTTCACGGCTTTTTCTTCTTTCCATATTCCCTCCTACTGCAGCAGATCATGCATGGTGGCGAAAATGGTCAGGGCCACGATGCAGGCAACCCCGATCATCTGGATGATTTCCTTGGCTTTGGGCGCCAGGGCATGGCCCAGGAGCCCTTCCACCACCAGCACCAGGAACTGGCCTCCGTCCAGGGCCGGGATGGGCACCAGGTTCAGTACCGCCAGGTTCAGGCTCAGGAAGGCCATGAACTCCAGATAGGGCACCGCCCCCTGGGCCGCCACGTCTCCCGCCATATGGGCCACACCGATGGGCCCGGCGATGTCCGCCCGGACCTTCCCGGTGATCATCTTCCGCAGCCCGTCCACCATGGCCACGGTGGTCTTCCCTACGGCCAGGCCCGCAGTCTTCAGGCTTTCCCAAAGGGACAGCTGCCGGTGTTCCAGGGGAGGCCGGACCCCGATCAGGAACCGCTTGGATTCCCCGTCGAACCGAGGCTGGAGAGTCAGGGTCATTTCCCGGCCGTCCCGCCTGATCACCACTTTCCCCGGTTTGGGGCCGTTCTCCTGGACCAGGCTGTTGATGTCATTCCATTTTTCCAGTTTCCGGCCGTTGATGCTCACCAGCCGGTCCCCAGCCTGGAGCCCGGCGGCGGCTCCCGGGTATCCTTCCATCAGGGACCCTACCACCGGCTTGTTCACCGGCAGGGTCAGGCCGCTGACCGCAAAGATCCCGAAAAACAGCAGGAAGGGCAGCAGGAAATTCATGAAGGGCCCGGCCAGGATCACCAGCATCCGGGCCCACAGGGGCCGTCCGTTGAACCCCCGGGGAGTCACTGCTTCTCCCGGCTCCATGCCGGCAATCCGGTTGTACCCTCCCAAAGGGCACAGCCGGAGCGAATACAGGGTCTCCCCCACTTTTTTCTGGATCAGCTTGGGCCCGAAGCCGATGGAAAACTCCGTCACCAGCATACCGGTGCCCTTGGCCGCCAGAAAATGGCCCAGTTCGTGGACCGTAATCAGCACACCGAACAGTACGATGGCTGCCAGTATCGTTGTCAAAACACAATCCTCCTACACTCCCTGGGCAACCAGGGCTTCTGCCTTCTGCCGGGCCAGACGGTCCGCTTCCACAATGGTTTCGTACCCGTCCACTTTGGCCGGCACCGTTGCATCCAGCACCTTTTCGATGAGATCAGCAATGTCCAAAAAGGACAGCCGGCCTTTCAGGAAGGAAGCCACCGCCACCTCATTGGCGGCGTTGAAGGTACAGGGCAGGGTGCCTCCCTGTTTCCCGGCGGCAATGGCCAGGGCCAGGGCCCGGAACACTTTGGTGTCCGGTTCATAAAAAGTCAGAGGCCCGGCCTTCACCAGGTCCAGCTGGTCAAAGGCCACCGGCCACCGGTCCGGCCAGCTGAGGGCGTACTGGATGGGCAGCTTCATGTCCGCCACCCCCAGTTGGGCCATCACGGCCCCGTCACTGTATTCCACCAGGCTGTGGACGATGCTCTGGGGATGGATCACCGGCACGATCTTTTCGTAAGGGGCGTCAAACAGCCAGTGGGCTTCGATCACTTCCAGCCCCTTGTTGGCCAGGGTGGAGGAATCGATGGTCACCTTGGTGCCCATGGTCCAGGTGGGATGATGGAGGCACTGCTCCACCGTCACGTTCTGGAGCTCTTCCCGGGTCTTTCCCCGGAAGGGGCCCCCGGAGGCGGTCAAAAGGATCCGTTTCAGGTCCTTGTGGGCATTCCCCTGGAGGCACTGGAAAATGGCACTGTGTTCGCTGTCCACAGGAGTCAGCCGGACCCCGGCCTTCTTCACCGCTTCCATCACCAGGCTGCCGGCGGCCACCAGGGTCTCCTTGTTGGCCAGGGCGATGTCCTTCCCGGCCCGGATGGCCGCCAGGGTGGGCTGCAGGCCTGCGTATCCCACCATGGCTCCCAGCACCGTGTCCGCCTGGCTGCAGGTGGCTGCGGCCATGATCCCTTCAGGACCGGCGAGGATTTCCGTAGGGCCCTCATACCGTTCTTTCAGCCTGCGGGCCGCTTCCGGATCGGACAGGGCTGCCAGGGCCGGATGGAATTTCCGGATCTGGGCTTCCAGCAGCTGGTCATTTTTATGGGCCGCCAAGGCCACCACCCGGATCCGTTCCGGATTGGCCGCGGCCACTTCCAGGGTCTGGGTACCGATGGACCCGGTGGACCCCAATACTGCAATGTTCTTCATGGCAACCTCCTTCAGCCCAACAGAACCAGGGTGATGAAATAGTAGGCAAAAGGCACCGAGAATATCAGACTGTCGCACCGGTCCAGCACGCCCCCATGGCCGGGGAAGAAGTTGCCGGAATCCTTGATGTCACAGGACCGTTTCAGGATGCTTTCCACCAGGTCCCCCAGAGGGGCAAAGAACCCGATGCCCACCCCCAGGAGCAGCACCGGCACCAGGGGATACTGGAGCCACAGGCTGCCCAGGAGCCAAACGGTGGCCACACAGCCCAGGAACCCGCACAGGGCTCCTTCCCGGGTCTTTTTGGGACTGACTTTGGGCAGCAGCTTGGTCTTCCCGAAGGCCCGTCCCCCGAAATAAGCAAAGGTGTCACTGGCCCAGGTGGCGAACATCACCGTCCACAGCAGGGCTTCCCCCAGGCTCACCTGGCCCCAGAGGGGAATGGTGTGGACGGAGCCAGTGAGCTCCCGGAGCAGGATGAAATGGGCAAAGGGCAGCCCCAGGTACACCAGGGCCATGCAGGTAAGGCCGGTGTTTTCCGGAAAATGGCCCTGGGCGTACAGATACAGCCCTTCCAGCATCACCAGGAGGGAAAACAGGGTCACCAGGGACAGCAGCCATCCCGGCTGCCCCAGGCCCGCTGCGGCGATCAAAAGCGCCGTGCCCGCAAGCCCGGTGGCCCGGTACACCTGGATCCCGTCCCGGGTGAGCATGTTCCGGTATTCCCGGAAGCCCACCAGCCCCAGGATCAGCACCCCCAGGGCAAACAGGAGACCTCCCATTTTGATCAAAAACAATGCAATGGGGATGGCCACAAGGGCCGTCCGTATTCTCTGTCCCATGTTCTGCGCCTCTTATTTCTGATTCAGGCCGCCGAACCGGCGGTCCCGTTTTTCATAACTGTACACTGCTTCCGTCAGCAGCTCTTCGGTAAAGTCCGGCCAGAAAACAGGGGTGGTCCAGAATTCCGAATAAGCGATCTGCCAGAGCATGAAATTGCTTACCCTCAGGTCTCCTCCGGTGCGGATCAGAAGATCCGGTGCCGGCATGCCCCGGGTATACAGGTGTTCTTCGATGGTCTTTTCATTTATGGCATCCGGAGACAGGGTCCCTGCCTGGACGGCCCGGGCGATGTCCCGGACGGCGTCCACCATTTCCCGCTGGCCTCCGTAATTGATTGCAATGTTAAGGATGATCCCCGTGTTGTCTTTGGTGACTTCCAGGGCATGGTCCATTTTTTCCTGGACAATGGCAGGCAGCCCTTCACGGGATCCCATGAAACGGATGCGCACATTGTACTGGTTGAATTCTTCCAGTTCACTGGTAAGATACTGACACAACAAATCCATGATGAACCGGACTTCCGTCACCGGCCGTTTCCAGTTTTCCGTGGAAAAGGCGTAGACGCTGAGGGCTTTGATGCCCAGATGATCGGCAAATTTCACGATCCGCCGCAGGGTACGGGCGCCGGCTGCATGGCCGAAGGTCCGGGGTTTCCCCTGGGCTCTGGCCCACCGTCCGTTGCCGTCCATAATGATGGCCACATGGCGGGGGATCAGGTCGGGCTGAAGCATGGAGGTATCCACCCCGTCGATTTCGGGGATGGGCTCCGGTTTGGAAGTGAGGCCTAAAAGTTTTTTCAGCATTGGCATACCCCTATAAAAAAATTTGCGCAGCCTGCTTACGCGGGCTGCGCAACAACGCCAGAAAGCTTATTCAGCTTTGATAGCGCCTACCGGGCAAGCGCCGGAGCAAGCATCGCAATCGATGCAGCTGGCTTCGTCAACCTTGTACTTGCCGTTGTCTTCAGCGATTGCACCTACCGGGCAGGTCCCAGCGCAGGAACCGCAGCCGATGCATTCGTCTTGGTTAATTTTGTGTGCCATTGGTCAGTACACCTCCCTTCGAATTTGCAACCAACAATAATTTGTAATGTATGGTCAGACAGGACGGTCTGCTTAAGGACATAAGCAGATTCATCTTGCCAGACTTGCGCAGGATGGTGAATAGAAGGTTCCGCCCGTACGATTCTGGCCTGCCAGCCTGCCGCCTCCAGCTTTTTCAGAGCCAGGGCCAGGGGCCGTGCCAATACGTCGGGGGCCTGGGAAGCTGCCGTCATCACACCGACATGACTTCCTTTTCTTTCTGGGCCAGGACATCATCGATCTTCTTCATGAATTTGTCCGTCAGCTTCTGGGAAAAATCCGTTGCGTCCTTGGCATCATCTTCGGTGATTTCTTTGGCTTTGACCTGTTTTTTCACAGAGTCATTGAAATCCCGACGGATGTTCCGGATTTCCACCCGGCTGGCTTCGCCCTTTTTGTTGACCACTTTTACCAGTTCCTTCCGGCGTTCTTCCGTCAGGAGAGGCAGGTTCAGGCGGATCACCGTGCCGTCGTTGTTGGGATTCAGACCCAGGTCACTGGTCATAATGGCCTTTTCAATGACCTTCAGCAGGCTCCGGTCCCAGGGTTGGATCACAATCATCCGGGGTTCCGGCACGGACACGTTGGCCACCTGGGTCACCGGAGTGGGAGCCCCATAGTAGTCCACCTTCACCTGATCCAGCAGGGACGGGGTAGCCCGCCCGGTGCGGATGTTGGTCAGTTCGTTCCGGAGCGCCTGGAGCGCTTTATCCATTTTTTCTTGGGTTTTGTTCTGTAATTCTTCGATCGTTGCCATTTAGAATCCTCCTACCAGGGTTCCGATTTCTTCACCGGCAGCGGCCTTCAGGATGTTCCCTTCCTCATCGATGTTGAAGACCACGATGGGGATGTGGTTGTCCATGCACAGGCTGATGGCGGTGGAATCCATGACACCCAGATTTCTCTGGATCACTTCAATGTATTCCAGATGGTCGAACTTCACTGCATTGGGGTTCACCGCAGGATCGCTGTCGTACACCCCATCCACGCCTTTCTTGGCCATGAGGATGGCGTCGGCTTCGATTTCCGCTGCCCGCAGGGCTGCGGTGGTGTCCGTGGAGAAGTACGGGTTGCCGGTGCCGGCTGCGAAAATCACCACACGGCCCTTTTCCAGGTGCCGTACCGCTCTCCGGCGGATGTAAGGTTCCGCAATGGCCCGCATTTCAATGGCCGTCTGTACCCGGGTAGGTACCCCACGGTTTTCCAGAGCATCCTGGAGCGCCAGGGAGTTGATTACCGTGGCCAGCATCCCCATGTAGTCCGCCGTTGCCCGGTCCATGCCTTTGGAAGCGCCGGCCAGGCCTCTCCAGATGTTCCCGCCACCGTTGACCACAGCCACGTCCAGTCCGCTTTCCCGGACTGCCTGGATCTGGGCCGCAATGGCGTCCACCGTTTTGGGATCGATGCCGTAGCCTTTTTCACCGGCCAGGGCTTCCCCACTGAGTTTCAGAATCACGCGCTTGAACTTTCTTTTACCCGACACTGACAGTACCTCCTACAGAGTTCCGCAGATCTTGAACAAGAAGTCATCCACAGTTCTACAATGCTTTTGGGGGCCCTGTCTCCAGGTGCTCCCGTTCCTTATCATTATAGGTGAAAATGTTCGTTCCTGCAAGACTGAATCTAAAATGTCTCATAAAACAAGGGGCTGCCGCACAAGCGAGAGCCCCTTGCAAGAGTGTTATTTTACGAAGCTGGCAACTTCAGCAGCGAAGTCTTCCTTCTTCTTTTCAATGCCTTCGCCCAGCTGGAAGCGGACGAATCTCTTTGCTTTGGCATTGTGTTCCTTCAGCAGGGCGCTGATGGATTTATCCGGATCTTTGATGAATTCCTGATCCACCAGGCAGATTTCCTTATAGAATTTCTGGATACGGCCCAGCACCATCTTTTCGATGATTTTTTCAGGTTTGCCTTCGTTCTTGGCCTGTTCGGACAGGACTTCTTTTTCATGGTCCAGTTCGCTGGCAGGAACCTGGGTCCGGTCCAGATAGGACGGGTTGGCAGCAGCGATGTGCATGGCCACGTCTTTGGCCACTTCCGCATCCCCGCCTTCCAGTTCAACCAAGACGCCGATCTTGCCGGCCCCATGGATGTAATGGCCCAGGGTGTCGTTGCCGTATTCATACACGGCGAAACGGCGGACATCGATCTTTTCGCCGATCTTGGCGATGGCTTCGGTAATCACTTCGCTGACTTTCTTGTCAGTGCCGTCGAAGGTCTGATCATTCAGTTCAGCCACATCAGCCGGTTTGTGGGCGGCAATGTGTTTGGCAACGCTCAGCACCAGGTTTTTGTATTCGTCGGTGTTGGCCACGAAGTCGGTTTCGCAGTTGACTTCCACCAGGACAGCCACTTTGTTGGCTTCGTCCACATAATCAGCCACCAGGCCTTCAGCAGCCACACGGCTGGCCTTCTTGGCAGCCTTGGACAGGCCTTTTTCTCTCAGGAAGTCGATTGCCTGGTCCATATCGCCGTTGGTGGCGGTCAGGGCCTTTTTGCAGTCCATCATGCCTGCGCCAGTACGTTCACGCAGTTCTTTTACCATGCTAGCAGTAATTGCCATCAGTATTCCTCCTGTAACTTTATGGAATTGGGAAAGGACGGCTTATTCAGCGTCCTTGGCTTCTTCTTCAGCAGCAGCTTCGTCAGCGGCGGCAGCTTCTTCATCCACAGCGCTGGCTTTGCCTTCCAGGACGGCATCAGCCATTTTGCTGGTCAGCAGACGGACGGCACGGATGGCGTCGTCGTTGGCGGGCATCAGGTAGTCCACTTCATCGGGATCGCAGTTGGTGTCAACGGTGGCCACGATGGGGATGTGCAGTTTCCGGGCTTCCAGGATGGCGTTGTGTTCCTTCCGGGGATCGATGACGAACAGAGCGCTGGGCAGCTTCTTCATGTCTTTGATACCGCCCAGGTATTTTTCCAGTTTGGCCATTTCATGGCGCAGGACGATGACTTCTTTCTTGGGCAGCAGATCGAAGGTGCCTTCTTCTTCCATTTTTTCCAGGTCATGGAGTCTCTTGATCCGGGTCTGGATGGTCTTGAAGTTGGTCAGCATGCCGCCCAGCCATCTTTCGTTCACATAGAACATGCCGCAGCGTTCAGCTTCTTCTTTGATGGCAGCCTGAGCCTGCTTTTTGGTGCCTACGAACAGCACGGTGCCGCCCTGGGCAGCCAGTTCACGCAGGAAGCTGTAGCATTCTTCCACCTTTTTCACGGTCTTCTGCAGATCGATGATGTAGATCCCGTTCCGTTCGGTGAAGATGTAGGGAGCCATCTTGGGGTTCCAGCGGCGGGTCTGATGACCGAAGTGTACGCCTGCTTCCAAAAGTTGTTTCATGGATACAATTGCCATTTTTTTTTCCTCCTGTTTTTTCCTCCGCAGATCATTTTTCGCTTAACCTTGCCGGCAGCCAGCAAGGACAGCCGCGTCCTGACTCTGCGTGTGTGGTATAGTGGGCTGTGCAATCACAGCCGATAGAGATTATATCATATTTGTTACAAAAGTTGCAAGAGGGTATTGCACGGAACGTGCCATACCCTCTTGCTGTCAGCGGTCAGCAGCCGGTGGAGGGAACCTTTTTATCCCCTGATTCCTTCCACCAGTTCCTTTACCTTTTCCTCCCAGTCCGCTCCGGCGGTGCCGCCGCCCTGGGCACTCTGGGGACGGCCTCCCCCCCGGCCTCCAAACAGTTCATTGGCTTTGGCGCAGCAGGCCCTGCAGTCCCCTTCCGCCCCTTCGCTTAAGGCGAACTGGTACATAAGCCGGTCCCCCTCTTTGGTGAACACTGCCGCCAGCACCCCGGGCTGGGCACTGGCCAGCTTCATGGCGCTTTTTCCGTCCGCCGCCGTGCCTTCCAGGGTGAGCACCAGGAGTTTGGTGCCGTTGGGCAGCACCGGTGCCTGGGCCATTTTTTCCGGCAGCTGGAGCCGGATCAGTTCCTGGGTCTTTTCCCGTACCTTTCCCCGGAGATCCAGGATCTCCTGGTGGAGTTTTTCCACCGCCGGCAGCACGTCTTCCGCCTTCACCGACAGGAAATTGCTGGTGTCTTCCAAGATCCGGTTCCGTTCATGCATGGCCCTGAGGGCCCGGTTCCCGCAGAGGAATTCGATCCGGCTGCCTCCCTTGTGCCGGACGAACCGGATGATCTGGATGGACCCTACCATGCCCGTATAGGGGGGATGGGTGCCGCAGCAGGTGCAGATGTCCCCGTTTTTGATGTCCACCAGCCGGACGGTGCCTTTGAGCTTTTCGTTCTTTTTCCGCAGGGGATAGTTCCCCAGTTCTGAAGCATCTACATAATGAAGGGAAATAGGTTCATTGGCCCAGAGGCATTCGTTGGCCATCCATTCCGCCTTTTTGGCCTTTTCCTCGTCGATTTCCTGGTCCAGGTCGATGAACACGCTGTCCTCATTCATATGGAAGCCCACATTGTTGGCCCCGCAGGTTTTCCAGAAGGCATAGGACAGGATGTGTTCCCCGCAGTGCTGCTGCATCCGGTCCAGTCGCACCGGCCAGTCCAGTTTCACTGCCACGGTCTTCCCCGGTTCCAGGGGTTCCCGGGTCCAGTGGCGCACGTCCGGACCCTCTTCGCTGGCGTAGAATACAGGCACTTTGTCCAGCCAGCCCTGGTCGGACAATTGGCCGCCCCCTTCCGGGAAGAGTACTGTCCGGTCCAGGATCACTTCATAATGGTCCTCCTTTTTCTCGCAGCTGACCACTGTGGCCTGGCAGCTTTGCAGGAGAGAATCGTTTTCATAGAGTTTTTCTGTCATGGAACATCACCTCAAAGGTTTTTCCCGTCTGGAAAATGACCCGGACCTTTCCCGTCTGTTCCCACAGACGGACATTGCTCCGGTGCTGGCCCCGTACCACCGAGGCCATCCTGTCCGGACAGGTGATAACCATATTATAATCCCCACCGGGAAGCTCTGCAATCTCCTCCAGCACCTGGCGGCCGATGCCCCGGCTTTTCACCACTTCCCCGAAAGCGGGATGGAAGGGACCGGCCAGGATGTGGCCCGGGGCGCACAGTTCCCGGTCCGGCTGGAGGCCCATGCGGATCACCTGGATCCCGGCGGCGGTAAAGTCCCGGTACAGGGGCCAGCAGGCATCCGCCGCCTGTTCCACGGTCTGGGGCGCATAATCCCCCCGGCGCCACTGGTCCGCCAGAGGAGTGCCTTCGATTACCAGCACCGGATAGATCCGCACCAGGTCCGGATGGATGGCAAGGACCTGCAGTTTGGTGTCTTCCAGGCTGGCTGCGTCCTGGCCCGGGAGCCCGGTCATCAGCTGGAGCCCCAGACGGAAGCCGCAGGCCCGGATCAGCCGTGAGGCAGCGTGGACCTGAGCCGCCGTATGCCCCCGCCGGGCCTGGGCCAGTACCCGGTCATCCAGGGACTGGGCCCCCAGTTCGATGGTTTCCACCCCGTGATTCTGGAGACGGTCCAGGATGGGGGGAGTAATGGCATCAGGCCGGGTGGACAGCCGGAGGGGGCCGAAAAATCCCCGGGCCCGCCAGGTTTCCGCCAGATCCAGCAGAGCCTCCTGGGTGGAATCAGGGAGCGCCGTAAAGGATCCCCCGTAAAAAGCCAGTTCATTGGAAGGGGAAGGCCGGACCCAGGCGGACAGTTTCTCCATCTGCCGCCGGGCCCCGGCCAGCCCCCCCTCCCCTTCACCGCTGATGGTCCGCTGGTTGCAGAAGGAACACCGGTGGGGGCACCCGGCGTGGGGGATGAAAATGGGAAGGATCATGGAATCGGGCTCCTTTCAAATTACGGATTTTACAGCCATCTGTTTCTATTGTACCAGATGGTTCAACTTTCGTGTGCAGGTCAGCAGAATTTTTACTATTCCATTGACAAACCCATTGCAAGTGAGTAATATATTGAGGTATACAAAATTCATTTTTGTAACATAATCTATAGCAGATCTATAGGAAAGAAATGAGGGGTTTGTATGTCTAATGTAAACATCGATTGGTCCAAACTGGGATTCGCTTATCAGCCCATTGCCCAACGGTATGTTGCCAACTATAAAGACGGCAAATGGGGCAAAGGCGGCCTGACCGGTGACGCCAACGTGGTTCTCAATGAATGTGCCGGCATCCTGCAATACTGTCAGGAAGTATTCGAAGGGCTGAAAGCCTACAAGACCAAAGACGGCCGTACGGTTACCTTCCGTCCTGACCAGAATGCAAAACGGATGATTGATTCCGCCAAACGGCTGGAAATGCCTCCTGTATCTGAAGAAATGTTTATGGAAGCCGTGGACGAAGTGGTCCGGGCCAACAAAGACTACATTCCTCCTTTTGAAAGCGGCGGCGCTCTGTACCTGCGTCCCTACCTGTTTGCCACCGGCCCGGTGATCGGGGTGAAACCCTCCGATGAATACCAGTTCCGTCTGTTCGGGACTCCTGTGGGCAACTACTTCAAAAACGGCGTAAAGCCCATCACCATCTGCGTGTCCGACTTTGACCGTGCGGCACCCCGGGGCACCGGCCACATCAAGGCTGGCCTGAACTACGCCATGAGCCTCCATGCTTACATCACCGCCCACAACAACGGCTTTGATGAAAACATGTACCTGGATCCGGCAACCCGGACCTACGTGGAAGAAACCGGCGGCGCCAACTTCCTGTTCGTCAAGAAAGACGGCACCCTAGTCACCCCGAAATCCGACTCCATCCTGCCCTCCATCACCCGCCGTTCCCTGATCACCATCGCAACGGATATGCTGGGCATGAAAGTGGAACACCGTCCGGTGAAATTCGCTGAAGTGGCTGATTTTGCCGAAGCCGGCCTATGCGGCACCGCTGCCGTCATTTGCCCGGTGGGCAAGGTTGTGGACCACGGCAAGGAAATCTGCATCCCCAGCGGGATGGAAAAAATGGGCCCTGTGCTGACCAAGCTGTACAAGACCCTGAGAGGCATCCAGATGGGCGAAATCGAAGGTCCGGAAGGCTGGATCCACGAAGTAAAATAGATTGGACAGTAAAAAAGAAGCTGTGAAGAAATGCACGCTGCATTTCCTCACAGCTTTTTTCGTTGCGGGCCACTGGATGCCGGCGGTCGTAGAGGCGGCCGGGACGGGTTTGCCTGCGGAACCCCCTACCCGCTGGCGCGGGTCCTTTCCCCCTTGCCAGGGGGACACATCTGGACCACTCCTGGTTCGGGTCAGAGACTCGTACATCTGACGAGCCGCCGGTTGTGCGGTCTCTACGGGCCCATGCTCTTCACTCTTCACTCTGCACCCTTCCCTTTTCCCCATCCCTCTTTCCCCCTTTACTGGACAAATACTCCTATACTTCCTATAATGTAATTGAAAATTTATGATTCTTGTCCTGTCTCTGCTGCAGACAGTATCCCATAGAAGGAGTTATGCACCTATGGCGAAACTTCGCAGTCTCCGGTACCAGTTCATCTTCATCATCGTCACCATTACGGTGGTACTGACCCTGATCATGGGGATGATGAACATCCGGAGCATCAACATCTATTCCACGGAAGTGGCCAATACCGGACTCAACTGGCAGACCCAGAAAACCGCCGGCAGCCTGAACCGTATGCTGATCAAGACCCAGGATGCAGTGGATTTCATGGCCAATACGGTCCAGCAGGATTTTACCACCATTTCCCAGGTCCAGGACCCGGATTGCCGGGAATCCCGGAAAGATCATATCCGCCGGCGGTTCGAGGCAGCGGTCAAAACCATCCCCCTTATTGACGGGTTCTACATCCATTTCAATGAAGACCTGATCCAGGCGTCTGACGGGTTCTGGTTCGAACGCCAGACTGACTGGCCGCTGTTCCAGGAAAAGCCTTTTTCCCATCCTCAAAAGTCCGCTGACCCGGTGCTCCAGGAACGGTACCTGTGGTATTACAGTCCCCTGGAAAGTCTTTCTCCCCAGTGGATCCCGCCCTATCGGAACCGGGAAGGCGGGCCTCTGATCATTTCCTATGTAAAACCGGTTTTCGTCAACCGGCAATGTGTGGCTTTGGTGGGCATCGATATCCAGATGGTCAACCTGGTGGACCAGGTGAAAAATGTGCGGATCTATGACAGCGGATATGCCCTGCTGTTTTCTGACACTGGAGTCCTGTACTATCACCCCAACTATGCAAAAGGGACCCAGATCACCACCCTGAAGGATTTTGGCCTGGACCACTCGCCGGATGTATTCCGCCAGCATGATACTGGTTCCCGCACCATTCCGGTGTCCTATCAGGGGAAAAAGAAACAGCTGGCCTTTACCACCCTGGCCAATGGCATGAAACTGGGGGTGGTGGCTCCGGGAAACGAGATTTACGCCTTCCAGAAGGAGGCCATTTACCGGGCCTTTTTCCTGCTGCTGCTGTTTGCCATCATCACCTCCGCCATTGCCATATACCTGGCCAACCGGATCCTCCGGCCCCTGGAGGAGATCAACGAAGCGGCCTCCCGGATGGGCCGGGGAAATTATGACGTCCCCATCAAGGAATCTTCCCGGGACGAAATCGGCATCCTGGCCAAGAACATGAACCGGACCATGGACCTGATGAAGATCATGGTCCGGGATCTGAAGACGGAAGCCTTCCAGGACAAACTCACCGGAGTGAAGAATGTATCCGCCTTTGAAAAGCAGGTACTGGAACTGAACCGGGAAATTTCCGATCCCCTGAACCAGCTGGCCTTCGGGGTGGTGATGGTGGACCTGAACGGACTGAAAGGGGTCAACGACACCTACGGCCACGAAAAGGGGAATGTGGTGATCCAGCTGACTTCCAAAACCATCTGCAATCTGTACCAGCACAGTCCGGTGTACCGGATCGGCGGAGACGAATTCCTGGTGCTGCTCCAGCATGGGGATTATGCCAACCGGGAAGCCCTGTGGCAGCAGCTCCTCCCCTATCTCCGAAAACGGGACTATACCCTGGAAAAGCCCTGGGAACAGATTTCTTTCTCTGCCGGCCATGCGGAATATCTGGCAGGGACGGATACGTCTTTCGAAGAAGTGTTCCGCCGGGCGGATGAGGCCATGTACCAGCTGAAACGGTCCATTGAAGGAGACGCAGCCCGCTGACCCTGTTCAACATGGGTATGGACAAATGAGCATTTATCATTTATAATAATAATTAATATCAAAAAACAAGAAAAACATTTGGCAAACCTGGAGAAATCCAGCGACGCAAAGCTATAAGGGCCTGTAAAATGGCAGCCAGCTGCAGAGACCTGCTCTCTTTTTCCAGGATTCCCCAGCCGGCTGTCACGGAAACAGCCGGCTTTTGCTTTTTATAATTCTGTATAAAGGAGCGTATTTGTACTGTGTGGATCAAATTCCGCAGTCTCCGGTCCCAGTTCCTGCTGATCATCCTGGGCATTACCGTGTCCCTGGTGCTGATCATGGGGTTCCTGGACCTGCAGACTGTCACTACTACTTCCACCCGGATCGCCACCATGAGCCTGAACTGGCAGGCTCAGCGGACTTCGGCCCCCATCCAGAGCACCCTGACAGAAGCCAAGGACATGACCGATGCCCTGGCCCGTTCCCTGGAAGCGGATATTGACGATCCCGGAGCCCTGAGGGACACGGCTGTCCAGCAGCAGATCCTGGATCATCTGGAAAAACAGTTCCATCTGTCGGCGGAAAGTTCTTCCACCATTTTTGGGTATTATCTCCAGTTCAACAGTGAATATACCGGCCACCCCAACGGATTCTGGTACACCTGGGATCCGGAACGGAAAGCCTATGTACCCCACACCCCTGAGGAAATGGGACAGTATTTCTACAAGGACCGGCATCTCCGGAAGTTCTTCCAGAATCTGCGGAAAGGCGGCCAGCCTGTATGGCGCCCGCCTTACAATGACCACAATTTCGCAGTCCGGCGGATCTCCTATGTGGTACCGGTTTACAAGAACCAGCAGTTTGTGGGTTTTGTGGGCCTGAGCATCCGGATGGACACCCTGATTTCCATGATCCGGGATACCAGGATCTACGAAAGCGGCTATGCCGTACTGTTCTCTAATGAGGGAGAGCTGTACTACCATCCGGATTATCCGGAGGGAGCTCCCACCACCCTGAAAGATTTCGGCCTGGAACCCTATGCGGAGGTGCTGAAAGGCCGGGATTCCAACGACCAACTGCTGAGCTACCACTACAAGGGCCAGGAGAAGGAACTGGCCTTCATTACCCTGCGGAACAGCATGAATCTGGGGATCATCGCTCCGGATGAGGAGATTTATGAGGAACGGCGGATTTCCTACGGACGGAACCTGTTCCTGATGGTGTTCTTCGGGCTCATTACCTCCGGCATGGCCATTGCCGGAGCCAACCGGATCATCCAGCCTTTGAAGGAAATCGACGAAGCCGCCCGGCGGATGGGCCAGGGGAACTATGATACCCTGCTCAAAAACACCCAGAAGGACGAGGTGGGGGATCTGGCCCGGAACATGGACCAGACCACGCTGCGGATGAAGGAAATGGTGGACCGGCTGGAAAACCAGGCCCTGGAAGACAACCTGACCCAGGTGAAGAACACCCGGGCTTACCAGCTAAAGGTCCAGGAACTGGACGGGCTGATCCGGAAGGATCCGGCCCAGGTTCCTCCCTTCGGAGTGCTGATGGTGGATGTGAACGACCTGAAAGGAGTCAATGACCGGTACGGTCACGCCCGGGGCAACGATCTGCTCCTGCGGACAGTGAAATACATCTGCGACCTGTTCAAGCACAGCCCGGTGTACCGGGTAGGCGGGGACGAATTCGTGGTAATCCTCCAGAACCAGGACTACAGCAACCGGGAGTCCATCCTGTCCCAGCTGAAGCCCTGGAACCGGAAACGGAACTACGAGGATGACCGGCCTTGGGACCAGCTGGCCTTTGCCTCCGGATTCAGCGCCTACGATCCGGAAAACGACATCAACTTTCTCCATGTATTCCTCCGGGCCGATGCGGTCATGTATGAAAACAAGAAGAAGGCGGAAGGAAACAGAATGAGATAAAAAAATACCGCGCATCTGCGCGGTATTTTTTTATCTCATTTGCAGGCCTTCAGGGCCTCTCTGGCAGCCCGTTGTTCGGCTTCTTTTTTGGTTCTTCCCCGGCCTCTGCCCCGCTCTTCCTGGTTCACCAGGACGCGCATGACGAAGGTCCGGTTGTGGCTGGGGCCTTCTGCGGAAACCTGCTCATAGTCGATTTCCACCGGGCCGTCTTTCTGCACCACTTCCTGGAGCCGGGTCTTGTAATCCCGGTCAATACCGTCGGCAGTAAGCTCCGGGATCCGGTTGATCAGCAGCCGTCCCAAAAGCTCCGTCACCTTGGCAAAACCCTGGTCCAGGTAATAGGCTCCCAGGACGCTTTCAAAGGCATCGGCCAGGATGGAGGGATTCTCCTCCCCATCCAGGTTGATTTCCCCTTTGCCCAGGAGCAGATGGTCTCCCAGATGGTTTTCCGTGGCCAGCTGGGCCAGGGTCTCCTCGCATACCAGGAAGGCCCGGAGCTTGGACAGCTCCCCTTCGTCCATCTGGGGACAGGTTTTGTAGATATGGGTGCTGACCACCAGGCTCAGCACCGAATCCCCCAAAAACTCCAGCCGCTGATTGTGATGGGGCCGGGGATTCTTCTTGGACTCATAGGCATAGGACGTATGGGTCAGTGCCATATCCAGCAGGTGCAGGTCTTTCATGACCATGCCCAGCTGGCGGCAGAGCCCTTCCAGCTCTTTCTGACGCTGTTCCTCCATGGTACCGGGAGCCCCTTAGTCTTCGTACTTTTTGAAGCACAGGATGGCGTTGTGACCGCCGAAACCGAAGTTGTTGGACAGAGCCACCTTCACATCGGCTTTCCGGGCCACATTGGGCACGTAGTCCAGATCCAGGCCTTCTTCCGTATCCACATCTTCATAGTTGATGGTGGGAGGGATCATGCCGTTTTTGATGGTCAGTACCGTAGCCACGGCTTCCACGCCGCCGGCACCGCCCAGGAGATGGCCGGTCATGGATTTGATGGAGCTGATGGGCACATCCTTGGCCCGGTCCCCGAACACCCGCTTGCAGCAGTTGGTTTCGTTCAAATCGTTCCGGTGGGTGCTGGTGCCGTGGGCATTCACATAGTCAATGTCAGCCGGAGTCAGGCCGGCGTCTTTGATGGCCATTTCCATGCATTTCACCTGCATATCCCCTTCCGGATCCGGAGCGGTGATATGGTAGGCGTCACTGTTGTGGCCGTAGCCCACCAGTTCTGCATAGATCTGGGCCCCACGGGCCTTGGCATGTTCCAGTTCTTCCAGGACGATGATCCCGGCGCCTTCGCCCATGACAAAGCCGCTGCGCTTTTTGTCGAAGGGGCAGGAGGCCTTTTCCGGAGCTTCGTTGTTCCGGGACAGGGCTTTCATGTTGTCGAACCCGGCCACGGCAATGGGAGAAATGGCCGCTTCGGTACCCCCGGCCAGCATCACGTCCGCATCTCCGTACTGGATGGTCCGGAGGGCGTCCCCGATGCAGTCAGAACCGGTGGAGCAGGCGGTGACAATGGCCGTGTTGGGGCCTTTCACCTTCAGATCGATGGCGATCTGAGCTGCCGGCATGTTGGGGATTTCCATGGGAATGAAGAAGGGGCTGATCCGGCCAGGTCCCTTGGAGACCAGCTTGGTGGCCGCATCCAGGAAGGTATGGATGCCGCCGATGCCGGTGCCTACGCACACGCCGATCCGGTCTGCATCTTCCTTATCCAGGTCCAGGGCAGAATCTTTCACTGCCATTTTGGCACAGGCCACGGCGAACTGGGTCACCCGGTCCATCCGTTTGCCTTCTTTTTTGTCGCCGTAATCCGCAAAGTCAAAATCCTTTACTTCCCCGGCGATTTTGCAGTTAAAATCAGTAGTATCGAACTGGGTAATCAGACCGATACCGGATTTGCCTTCCATCAGGCTGTTCCAGAATGCTTCTTTACCGATGCCAATGGGCGTAATCGCACTGAGGCCGGTCACAACCACTCTTCGTTTCAAAAGGATCACCTCTACTCAATATTGTCCCAGTCTTCCCGGATCCGTCTGAAGATTTCATGGACGGGAAGGATTTCTTTAATTTTCCACATGTTGGCTCCGGTAAACACCAGACCTGTTTCCAGATCTCCCTGCTGGGCCCGGGTGAGAGCCCGGATGATACAGAAGCTGCGGGAGCAGTGCTTCAGGCAGCTGTCGCAGGTGGTGGGTTTCAGAGGATGGCCTTCCAGCACAGCCTTGGAAAAAGGCGTCAGCACGGCACGGCCCTTGAATCCTACCGGACTATCTATTTGAACCACGTCATCTTGGGTCATTTTCAAATAAAATTGTTTTAAGAAAGGAGACCCGTTGGACTCCTCACTGGCAGCAAACCGGCTGCCCATCTGGACGCCACTGGCACCCATTTTCAGCAATTCCGCCGCATCTTTGCCGGTGACAGCGCCACCAGCCGCAATGACCGGAATCTTCACCACCGAAAGGATTTCCGGCAGGATATCTTTGATGGAACGCTGGGTCCCCAAATGGCCCCCTGCTTCAGTCCCTTCCACCACAACGGCGGAAGCACCGAGCCGTTCCGCAATCTTTGCCAGTTTGGCATAGGATACAATCGGCACAATGGGAACATTATATTCCTTGCCGACAGAAAACATATCTCTGGAAAAGCCAGCCCCGGCCACAATCAGATCGACTTTCTCCTGGGCCGCAGTTGTAATGAGACCCTTAAACTCCCGGGCGGCTACCATGGCATTGATGCCAATCATTCCCTTGCCATTGGATAATTTCCGGGCAAGACGGATTTCCTTGCGCAGCTCATCGAAGGGCAGACCAGAAGCAGCGATCAGACCCACACCGCCTTCATTGGCCACTGAAGCTGCCAAACGCGCCGTGGACAAGCGTATGGCCATACCGCCTTGGACGATAGGCATAGTTGCTACTTTTTCACCAATCTTCAGCACTGGCACTTTCAACAAAAATCCCCCATTTCAGATCATAAGATCATGGATAAAGTTCGGAAAGCCCCTGTTGCAGGGCCTTCCGAAAATAATGGGATGCTATTATTTGCCTTCTTTATCCAACAGTTCGACTGCGTCTCTTACGGTGCGGATCTTTTCGGCCACATCGTCGGGGATTTCAGTGTTGAATTCCTCTTCGAAAGCCATGATCAGTTCCACAATGTCCAGAGAATCAGCTCCCAAGTCATCGATAAAAGTAGAGTCCATTTTTACGTCTTCAGGAGCAACGCTCAGCTGATCAACGGTGATGGCCTTTACTTTTTCAAAAGTGCTCTGTTCGCTCATTCCAGTTCACCTCCTTCCAATCCTCTAACATATAATGATACTACATTACCATGCCACCGTCCACATTTAAAACCTGGCCGGTTATATAAGCAGCCCCCTCGGAAACGAGGAAAAGGACTGCATTGGCAACATCTTCAGGCTGGCCGGCCCGTCCCAGAGGGATGGTCCGTGCCATTTCGGCCTTCTGGTCGTCGGTGAGCACACTGGTCATATCCGTGGCAATGAAGCCAGGAGCAATGGCATTGACCGTAATGCCCCGGGAAGCCACTTCCTTGGCCAGGCTCTTGGTGAAGCCGATGACCCCGGCTTTGGCAGCCGCATAGTTGGTCTGACCGGCGTTCCCCATTTCCCCCACTACGGAGGCCATGTTCACGATCCGGCCGCTTCTCTGCTTCATCATGGTGCGCAGGACGGCCTTGGAGCAGTTGTACACCCCTTTCAGGTTGGTGTGCATCACATCGTCCCAATCCGCTTCCTTCATGCGCATCAGGAGCCCGTCCCGGGTGATCCCCGCGTTGTTGATCAGGATGTCCAGACGGCCCAGTTCCTTTACCACCGTGTTCACGATGGTCTGGACACCGTCGGTATCGGCTACGCTGCCCTGGACCAGGAGAGCCTTCCGGCCCATCTGTTCGATGGCCGTCTTGACTTCTTCTGCTGCAGCGGTATTGCCGGCATAGTTGATGGCTACGTCAGCTCCGTTTTCCGCCAGCTTCAGGGCAATGGCACGGCCGATGCCCCGGGAGCCGCCGGTAACCAGCGCCACTTTCCCGACTAAAGTCATTTTATCTGACCTCCTTTAAATAAGCAAGGGTTTTTTCCAAACTGGCCAGGTCTTCCACGTTCTGGCCGGTGTAGGAACGGTCGATTTTCTTGACGAAACCGGTGAGCACCTTGCCAGGTCCTACTTCGATGAAGGTATCCACGCCGTTTTCCATCATGTACCGGACACTGTCTTCCCAGAGTACCGGGCTGGCAGCCTGTTTCACCAGTACCTGACGGATTTCGTCCCCTTTCTGTTCGGGACGGGCGGTGACGTTGGCGATCACCGGGATCTTGGCGTCAGCCACTTCGATGCCGTCCAGCACTTCCTTCAGACGGTCTGCAGCCGGCTGCATCAGGGTGCTGTGGAAAGGAGCGCTTACCGGCAGCATGATGGCCCGTTTGGCACCGGCGGCCTTTAAGGCTTCGCAGGCCTCTTTTACAGCTTCCGTGGCCCCGGCGATGACCACCTGGCCCGGGCAGTTGAAGTTCACCGGCTGTACTGCTTCGTTCCGTTTTTCCTGGATATCAGCGCAGATCTCCCGGATCTTGGCGGTATCCAGGGCAATGATGGCGGCCATGGCCCCCTGGCCCACAGGAACTGCTTCCTGCATGAACTGGCCCCGTTTCCGCACCGTGCGCACTGCATCGGCGAATTTCAGGGAACCGGCGCACACCAGAGCGGAATATTCACCCAGGCTGTGACCGGCGGCCACATCCGGGAACACCCCGTTTTCGTTCAGCACCTTCATGGCTGCAATGCTGCAGGTCAGGATGGCAGGCTGGGTGTTGTAGGTGAGCCGCAGCTGGTCTTCCGGCCCTTTGAAGCACAGATCCGTCATGGAAAAGCCCAGTGCTTCATCGGCTTCCTTGAATACTTCACGGACGCAGGCGTAGTTGTCGTACAGTTCCTTCATCATGCCTACGGTCTGGGACCCCTGTCCCGGGAACACAAAAGCAATTTTACTCATGCTCTGGCCTCCTCATCTTTTTGCCATTTCACTACCAGAGAACCATAGGTGAGGCCGGCGCCGAAGCCCACCATCACCACGTTCTCTCCTTTATGGATCCGTCCTGCATCCCGTGCCTGGCAAAGGGCAATGGGAATGGATGCAGCGGATGTATTGGCGTATTTTTCCAGGTTCACGAAAATCTTGTCCGTGGACAGCTTCAGCCGTTTGGCAGCAGAATCGATGATCCGCTGGTTGGCCTGGTGGGGAATCAAAAGATCGATGTCCTCCTTGCCCATGCCGGCCTTCTCCAAAGCGGCCAGGGCGCTGTGGCCCATGACCTTCACGGCAAACTTGAACACTTCCTTGCCCACCATGTGGATGCAGTGTTCGTGGTTGGCCACGGTTTCCTCGCTGGCCGGCTTCCGGGATCCCCCGGCAGGCATGGTCAGGTACTGGCCCCCGGCCCCGTTGGCCCCCAGGTCAACGGACAGGATGCCGTAGCCTTCTTCCACCGGTCCCAGAACTGCGGCACCGGCCCCATCCCCGAAGAGGATGCAGGTGTTCCGGTCCTGCCAGTTGAGGATCCGGGAAAGGGTTTCCGCTCCCACCACCAGCACGTGTTTGTACATGCCGCTGGCGATGGTCTGGCTGGCAATGCCGCAGGCATACACAAAGCCGGAGCAGCCGGCAGCCAAGTCAAAAGCCGCCGCATGGGAGGCTCCCAGTTTGTTCTGAAGGATGCAGGCTACGGAAGGGAACTTCATGTCCGGAGATTCCGTGCCCACCACGATCAGGTCCAGCTGGTCGGCGGTGATCCCGGCGTCTTCCAGAGCACGCTGGGCCGCGATAAAGGCCAGATCAGAGGTTGCCTGGTCCGGAGCGGCAATGTGCCGTTCCCGGATCCCGGTCCGTTCCACGATCCACTGATCGCTGGTATCCACCATTTTTTCCAGATCAAAGTTGGTCAGGACTTTTTCCGGCACATAGTACCCCATGCCCAAAAAGCCCACTGCAGGTTTCGTCATTTATAATTCACCACTTTCTTCGTCGTGCATGATTTCCTGGCGGATCCGTCCCACCACGTCTTTCTGGGTCAGCTCAATGGCCACCCGTACGGCGTTCTTGATGGCTTTGGCCTTGGAACTGCCGTGGCAGATGATGAAGGGAGCCCGGACACCCATAAGCAGGGCGCCGCCGTATTCCGATGCATCCATCTGTTTTTTCATCCGCAGGAGCGCCGGCTTCATAAGCAGGGCTCCCAGTTTGGCAAAGATGCCGCTTTCCATCAGGGTCTTTTTCAGGATCTCCATAACGGCGCTGGCCAGGCCTTCCATGGTCTTTAACACCACGTTGCCCACAAAGCCGTCGCAGACCACCACGTCCACAGTGCCTTTGTTGATGTCCCGGCCTTCCACATTGCCGATGAAATGGATGTGAGGATCCTGTTTCAGCAAAGGATAGGTGGCCAGGCACTGTTCATTGCCCTTGGTCTCTTCTTCCCCGATGTTCAGAAGGCCCACCCGGGGCTGGGGGATCCCCAGCTGGAGTTCCGCATAAATGGACCCCATGATGGCGTTCTGGACCAGCTGTTCCGGTTTGGCATCCACCTTGGCGCCGGAATCCACCAGTACCGTGGCCCCCTTCACATTGGGGATCACCGTGGCAATGGCCGGCCGTTCGATGCCCCGGATCCGTCCCAGGCCGAACAGGGCGGAAGCCACTGCGGCACCGGTACTGCCGGAGGATACCAGGGCGTCACATTCCTTTTCGTGGAGGAGATGGGTGGCCACCACAATGGAGGCGTCCCGTTTCTTCTTTACGCTGATTCCCGGATGGTCCTTCATTTCGATGACCTGGCTGGCATGATGGATGGTTACCCGGGGATTGTTTTCCTGATGTTCCCGGGCCAGTTCCTGGCGGATCACTTCCTGATCCCCCACCAGCACCACGTCGCAGCCATATTCGTCAACCGCCTGAAGCACCCCTTTGATGATCTCGGCAGGGCCATAGTCAGTGCCCATTACGTCAACTGCGATTTTCATCTTCTTGGCTCCTTTGTTCCGGAATGGCGACAATCAGGAACTTGGCACGGAACACTTCCTTGTGATTGTTCCTGATCTTCACCCATATGGTATATTTGTCTTCCTGTTTCCGGACCACTTCGGCTCTTGCCACCAGAATGGCACCCACGGTCACAGGGATCTTGTACTTTACATTGGCCACCCCGGTGAGGGCCGCAGGGGCATCGATCACCGCCAGAGCCAGGGAATTGGCCTGGGCGAACATGTACTGTCCCCGGCAGACACCGGTTTTCTGCAGCACCATTTCCCGGTCCACCGTCATCATGGAGATGCCGCTGACCCCGATTTCCAGGTCGATCAGTTCCCCGACGATGTCCTCGCTGGTAATGGCTTTCAGTTTTTCCTGGGCGTCTTCCGCCATATGACGGGTACGCTCCCGGAGTTCCGGGATCCCCAGGGCCAGCCGGTCCAGCCGGATGGTCTGGATGCTCACCTGAAAGGTTTCGGCCAGATGCTCGTCGGTCAGGAACGGATTCCTGGCCAGCAGCTGCTGCAGACGCTGCTGTCTTGCCTTTTTCTGTCCCACAGAACCCATTCTACCACCTACTTTTAGTACCTAGTCATAACACTTACACTTATTATACCAGAGCAGGGGCAAAATACAAGTCTTGACCGGGTGGTCTGTTACAGAATTTACAGGTTGTTCATAGTTTACCGGCCGAACACCGCTTCGAAATCCTGGCAGAACTTCTCGATGCCCGTCCGGGTAAGAGGATGCTGGACCATCTGCATCAGTACCTTGTAGGGCACCGTGGCAATGTCCGCTCCCGTTTTGGCACATTCCACCACATGCATGGGATGCCGGATGGAGGCGCAGATCACCTTGGTGGTAATGTCCGGGTAGAGACGGAAGATCTCCATCACTTCCTTGATCAGCCGGGTGCCGTCAGTGGAAATGTCGTCCAGCCGCCCCAGGAAAGGGGAAACATAGGTGGCGCCGGCCCGGGCGGCCAGGATGGCCTGGGTGGCGGAGAACACCAGGGTCACGTTGGTTTTGATCCCTTCGGAAGCCAGGATCTTTACGGCTTTCAGGCCTTCCTGGGTCATGGGGATCTTCACCACCATATTGGGATGGATCTGGGAGATCACCCGGCCCTCCATCACCATGTCCCGGGCCAGGGTGGTGCTGGCCTTCACTTCCCCGGAAATGGGGCCGTCCACAATCTGGGCGATTTCCCGGAGGGTTTCCTCATAGTCCCGCCCTTCCTTGGCGATCAGGGAAGGATTGGTGGTGACCCCGCTGATGATCCCCATGGCCTCCGCTTCCCGGATCTCATCCAGGTTGGCCGTATCGATAAAGAATTTCATATATAGCTGCTCTCCTCGCATCGATTTAATCATTTCTATTCTATCATTATAAGCCAGTTTGGAGGATTTAGGAAGGGGAAGAAAAAAGGACGCCGCCCCTTTCGGGACGGCGTCCTTTTCAAGGTCCGGCGGACCGGGTTCCTTATTCTTCGTCTTCTTTCACGACTTCCTTGCCATCGTAGTAGCCGCATTCAGTGCATACGTGGTGCGGGCGCTTCAGTTCGTGGCACTGAGGGCATTCAACCAGGCCAGGAGCAGCCAGTTTCCAGTTGGCACGGCGGGAATCCCGACGGGCTTTGGACATTTTTCTCTTCGGTACTGCCATATCGTTACACCTCCTAATCTCAGGCTATTTCTCTAACAACGCCTTGAGAGCCTCCAACCTGGGGTCGATGGAATGGGTATCGCAGTGACATTCCGTCACATTGCGGTCCGCTCCACAGACCGGACAGATTCCCTTGCAGTCCGGTTTGCACAGGACTCTGGCCGGGATGGCCAGGAGCAGGGATTCTCTCAAAGCATCCGTAACATCAACCATATCGAACTGATAGGTGAAGGAATCTTCTTCCAGTCCTTCCGTGCCTTCGGGATAATACCGTTCTTCCACCTGGGCCGTGAGCTCCAGCCGCACATCTTTCAGACAGCGGGCGCAGGTACCGTGGCAGACGAACTTTTCCCTGGCAGTGAGAAGGAGCACGTCTCCCCCGTTGGAAATCTCCCCTTCCACCAGGATGTGCCCTTCCAGGCTGGCATCTTCCGGCGTCAGGTTCAACTGGGACGGGGCAAGGTCGTACTGGAAAGATTCTGACCCTGTCAGTCTTTTTTTGATTTCTGCTACATTGATTTTAATCATATTATCAACCGTTACATTATATCGATGAAACCGGCCTTTGTCAAGCAAAAGCCCAAATCATCTTATTTGCTGCACAGTCTCAGGGTATCCTGGGCAATGGCCAGTTCTTCGTTGGTGGGGATCAGGAATACTTTCACCTTGGAATCAGCGGCGCTGATTTCGGTGACTTTGCCCCGTACGTTGTTCCGGTCAGCATCCAGTTTCACACCCAAGAATTCCAGGCCTGCGCAAACCTGCTGACGGGTATGGATGTCGTTTTCGCCTACGCCGGCGGTGAACACAATGGCGTCAACGCCGCCCATGGCAGCTGCATAAGCGCCGATGTACCGTTTCACCTGGTAGCAGAACATATCCAGGGCCAGCTGGGCTCTTTCGTTGCCTTTGGCGGCAGCATCTTCCAGGTCACGGAAGTCGCTGGAAACGCCGGACACGCCCAGGACGCCGCATTCCTTGTTCATGTACTTGTCAACGCCGGCAGCATCCAGACCCTTCTTCTGCATCAGCACGGGAACCACAGCCGGGTCGATGGAACCGGTACGGGTGCCCATCAGCACGCCGTCCAGAGGAGTGAAGCCCATGGAAGTATCCACGGATTTGCCCCCGTCCACAGCGGTGATGCTGGAGCCGTTGCCCAGGTGGCAGGTGATGATCTTGGTGTCTTTGATGTCCTTCTTCAGCAGCTGAGCAGCTACTCCGGACACGTATTTGTGGGAAGTCCCATGGAAGCCGTATTTCCGGATGCCATAGTCCTTGTATTCTTCGTATTTCACGCCGAACATATATGCCACAGGAGGCATGGTCTGATGGAATGCAGTATCGAATACGGCAACCTGCGGGGTGTTGGGCATCAGTTTCTGGCAGGCACGGATACCGGAAACGTTGGCCGGCTGATGCAGGGGAGCCATATCGCTGAGATCTTCGATCTGTTTCAGCACTTCATCGGTAATCACAACGGATTCATTGAAGATTTCACCGCCGTGCACCACACGGTGGCCAACAGCATCGATTTCGTCCATGGATTTGATGACGCCGTGGTTGGGGTCAACCAGAGCAGCCAGGACCTTCTTGATGCCGTCCACATGGTCGGGGATGGCGCTTTCCAGTCTTACCTTGTCCTTGCCGGCGGGAGTGTGGGTCAGAACGGAGCCTTCGATGCCGATACGTTCTACCAGACCTTTAGCGATGACAGATTCATCCTTCATATCAATCAGCTGATATTTGATGGAAGAGCTGCCGCAGTTTACAACAAAAATCTTCATTACATTGCCTCCTGATCGACTACTGATTTTAAACCAGTATTATGCTTATGCTATAATACTAATATATGTTAGCAAAGTTTTACGGATTTGTAAAATAAAAATTTGGAGATCTGCCATGGAACAACCTTCTGTCATCGGCCTGGTGGCCGAATACAATCCCTTTCACCGGGGCCACGGCCATCAGCTGGAGGCTGCCCGGGCGCTGCTGGGCCCGGTGCCTGTCATTGCTGTGATGAGCGGCAGCCTGACCCAGCGGGGAGAACTGCCCCTGTGGGACAAATGGCGCAGGACCCGGCTGGCTCTCCTGGGCGGGGTGGACCTGGTGCTGGAACTGCCGGCGGCCGGGAGCCTCCAGAGTGCCCAGGGGTTTGCCTTCTTTGGGGTGGAAAGCCTGGCCGCCACCGGCCTTGTGACCCACCTGTCCTTTGGCTGCGAAGCCCGAGACCCGAAGCTGCTGCTCCAGCTGGCCCGGGAGGACTTTTCTCCGGGTGAATGGGAAGCAGCCCTTTCCGGGGGCCTTTCCTATGCCGGGGCGGCGGAGCAGCTGGCCTGCCGGCGGAACCCGGCCTATCAGGGACTTTTTGCCGGCTCCAACAACCTGCTGGCCCTGGAATACCTGAAGGCCCTGAAGGGCCACCCGGAGATCCAGCCCCTGCCCATCCGCCGGGAAGGGACCCTTTACGGCAGCGCCGCCCTGGAAAAGGGCACCTGGCCCAGCGCCACCGCCTTCCGGAAGGAAGTGGCGGAACGGGGGTTCACCTGGGCTGCGGAAGAAGCCCTGCCCCCGGCCCTCCGTCCCCTGTGCCGGGACTGGTGCCAGGCAGGGCTGGACCTGGGAGCCCGGGAGGACCGGCTGGATACCCTGCTGGCCTTTGCTCTGGAAAAAGGGTCCCCAGCGGACCTGGCCGCCTTCACCCAGGTGTCCGAAGGGCTGGAAGACCGGATCTGGAAATGCCGGCGGGCGGTCAGCTTTGACGGGCTGGTGGAACAGGTGAGCACCCGGCGGTATTCCCCCTCCCGGATCCGGCGGATCCTGTGGCAGTTCCTGCTTTCCGCCCCGGACTGTCCTTTCCGCCAGGGAACCCAGGAAGGGCCGCAGTACCTGCGGGTGCTGGGGTTCACGGACCGGGGACGGCAGCTGCTCCGGGCCATGAAGCATACCGCCCGTCTCCCCCTTCTCACCGCCATCCAGAAGGACACCCTGGCCAAAGCCCCCTCCCCCGCCTTCCGCCGCCAGCTCCAGCTGGACCTGAGGGCCCAGGACCTGTACCAGCTGGTGACTGAAGGAAAGATCACGGACCGGGATTACAAAGAAAAGCCTGTTATGCTGCCTTGAGCAGCACAACAGGCTTTTTCCGTTGCGTCCCTTATTTCTCTTCTTCCCCTTTGTCCCCGGCGTTCAGCTGGTGGTCGGCGTCGTAGCTGGATTTCAGGGCGTTCCCGTTGTCCCGTACAGCGCTCAGGGTCTTGGTGAGGTTTTCTTCCAGATAGTTGAACACGTCCATAGCATACTGCATGGATTCGCTGTGGAGCTTTTCCGCATAGGCATCTGCAGCCGCCCGCATATCCCGGTCGTACTGCTGGGTGGTGGCGATGATCCCGTTGGCCTTTTCTTCCGCAGCCTTCACCACTTCTTCCTGGCGCACCAGACGGTCTGCCTCCGCCTTGGCCAGATCCACGATCCGTCCCCCTTCTGCATGGGCCTGTTCCACAATGTGGTCGGCTTCCGCCCGGGACTTGTCGATGATGTTCTTCTGTTCTTCCAGCAGGTCATGGGCCCGTTTCACTTCCAGAGGCACCGCCGCTCTCAGCTTGTCCATCACCATGGTGATTTCGTTTTCGTCGATCATCACCTTGTTGACAAGAGGGATCCTCCAGCCATCTGACAGAATGCTTTCCATTTCGTCCAAGATTTTATCCAATTCCATGACCATCGTTCCTTCCTTTTTGTATTCGATCCTACCGTTTGAGAGATTGTTTCCCCCGGGCCATCACTTGCTCCCGGATGCAGTCCGGTACAAAACCGGAAATATCGCCGCCGAAATAGACCATTTCCCTCACTCCGGAAGAGCTGAGATAGGAATATTTGGCGTTGGTCATGATGAACACCGTTTCCAGCTGTTCATCGATTTCCTTCATGAGCAGCGCCCGCTGGAATTCGTATTCGAAATCCGTAAACGCCCGAAGCCCCCGGACAATGAACCGGGCCCCTTCCTTTTCGCAGAATTCGTTGAGCAGGCCGGAAAAACATGTCACCCGCACATTGGGGATATGGGCCGTTGCCTGACGGATCATGGAGACCCGTTCCTCCATGGAGAACATGGCCTTGTCCTTGGCCGGGTTCACGAACACGCTGATGATCAGTTCATCAAACATCTTGCTGGCCCGTTCAAAAATATCCAGATGTCCCATGGTCACCGGGTCGAAACTGCCCGGACATACCGCTTTACGCACGTTGAACCTCCAAGAGAAGCAGATTTGCTACGTACCATTATAACAAAAACGGTTCAGCTTTTCCACACTATTAGGGAGATTTTCGTATCTCCGTACTTTTCCTGCCGGAATTCCGTACCCTGGGGCAGGTAATCCGCCGGGTCTTCCTCCAGGGAATGTTCCAGTACCAGGAGACCGCCCTCCTTCAGCACCGGCCATTTTTCCAGGGCCTCCACCACTTTCCGGTTCAGACCCTTGTCATAGGGCGGATCCGAAAAGATCACGTCGAAGGCCTTTCCCTGCTGGGCCATCATGGCAAGACCGTTTACCGCGTCGGTGTGGATCAGGGTCACCTGCTCTCCGGCCCGGGCCTTTTCCACATTGGCCTTCACCAGCTTCAGGCTCTCCCGGCTTTTGTCGAAATAGACGATTTCTTCCGCTCCCCGGCTCCAGGCTTCCAGCCCCAGGTTCCCGGTGCCTGCAAAGGCGTCCAGCACGGTGCTGCCGGGGATCCGGCTCTGGATGATGTTGAACAGGGCTTCCTTCACCCGGTCCGCCGTAGGCCGCACCAGATAGTTCTTCGGGGTCACCAGTTTCAGTCCCCTGGCCTTTCCCGTAATGATTCGCATACACAAAACCTCTTCCGTACGTTATAATAGATTATTATACTGTGAAAGGAGCATCCCCCGTGAAGCTGAAGAAACCCCTCTTGGCTCTTGCCGCTGCAGCCGTGGCCGCAGGTGTATTGTATCATACTCTGGCACCCAGAGGGGCTGTTTTTTCTCCCGGAGAGGTGCCGGCGGCGGAAAACTGGGCCCTTCTGCCCCTGGACAACCGGCCTCCCTGCCGGGATTTCACCGAAGAACTGGGGGCCCTGGGGGGCATCCGCTTCACCGCTCCGCCCAATGAGATCATGGACTGGTACGACGAACCGGCCAAGGTCCCAGCTCTCAAAACCTGGCTCACCGGCATCATGCCCGGCCAGCAGGGGGCCCTCCTTTCTTCGGACCTTCTGATCTTCGGAGGCCTGCTCCATTCCCGGATGGAGCCCCTGACAGACCGGAAAGCCGGGGATTTCTTCACCTATCTGGAGGACCTGAAGGAAGACAACCCGGACAAGCAGTTCTACCTATATTCCATCATCCCCCGTCTGCTGATCAGCGACCATGTGCTGCCGGACCGGTGGTACCAGTGGCATCTTATGACCTGGACCATCAACATGGACAAGAAAATCCGGGGGCTGCCCTACGACAAGGAGAACTACGAAGAAGTCAAGGCCCTGATCCCCATGGACCTGAAGTGGAAGTACATCACTCTGTACCGGGACAACGACCGGTTCAATGAGGAGCTGGTCCAGTTTGTCACCGAAGAGAACCTGACGGACCTGGTGATCGGCCAGGACGATGCCCATCCCTACGGACTGCCCAACTACAACCGGCTGAACGCCGGGGCCTACCCCAAGGCCTACGACCTGCATCCCCCCATCTATACCTCCCAGGGGGCGGATGAACTGGGGACCCTGGCCGCTGCAAGGATCTACAGCCGGCGCACCGGATACCGGCCCAGGATCAAAGTGCTCTACGGGGACCCGGCCATGAAGGACTACACCCTCCATTTCGTTCCCCTGACCCTGGGGCAGATTGCGGAGGAAAAGATCAAACTGGCCAACGGGGTGGAAACCGGTTCCCTGGAAGAGGCGGATTTCGTCCTGTACATCCACTGCGGCGGGGAAAAGGACGAGGACTATACCAGGATCGCCGGATCCATAAAAAACCTCCTGGACCAGAAGCCTGTGGCGCTGGTGGACCTGTCCACCCGGTTCGCCGCCGGAGACTGCATCCTGCCCCATCTCATGGCCAACGGGACGCCCCTGCCCCGGCTGCTGTCCTATTCCGGCTGGAACACCGCCTCCAACGCCATCGGTACCGCCGTGGCCCAGGGGACCATTGTGTCCGGCCAGGCAAAACGGCTGCCCAAGGACCAGCTTCCTGCCCTTTACAGCGCCAATTTCCGGTTCAACTACGCCCGGTTCCTGGACGACTGGGCCTACCAGAAGCTGATCCGTCCCCATATGGCGGAGCTCCAGGACTTCAACGGCGTGGACCCGGAAAAAGGCGGGGATTACCCCAACGCCGCCACCTGCTACCTGTCCCGGGAGCTGGGGATCTATCACCAGGTGCTCCTGTGGTACTGCCGCCAGTTCCCCTACTATGAAGAGGTCGGGACCCGGTACTGGTTCCGGGACGCCCAGTTTGCCGTAAACCTGCCCTGGGAGCGGCCTTTCGAGATCCGGCTGAAAATTTTTCCGGAATTTGGCAAAGAACAGTTGACAAATGGCCGCTGACCCTCTATAATCTATTTGTGTTGTCGGGGCGTAGCGCAGTTTGGTAGCGCGCTTGGTTCGGGACTAAGAGGCCGCAGGTTCGAATCCTGTCGCCCCGACCAACTTTTAAAAAGGACAGCCGTCACCTTCGGGTGGCGGCTTTTTTCGGGTTCATCGTTTGTCGTTTTGGAGGCCAGATGCCGGGCATCTGGCTTTGAATGTATTGCCCTCTGGGCGGCCGGGATGGGTTTGCCTTTGGCAAACCCCTACAACCTCGTTGTCCATGGACCGATAACAACGTAATACTCCGGAGGGTCCTGGTTTTTGTAGGGTGCGGCCAATCGATGAAATACGTTGTTATCGGTTTGTCAGACCCTGACGCCGTAGGGGCGGGCCCCAGGCCCGCCCTTCCCGGCCTGCGGGTTCCTTCCATCGGCTGGAGACTAGTGACCAGAGACTGTAAGCTCATGTCCATTTGCCCCCGGCAAATGGTTTCCTTTGGCGCGAGACTGAAAAGCGGCTGGCCGCTTTTCGTTCTCCGTTCTCCTTGCAATCCCCTGTAACTGTGTTATAATGAAAATACAAATGGTGCTGTCTGGTGACGGTCAGCCCCATAGCAGTGTATGGAAAGAAATCCGCCTACTGTTGGAAGCTGGAGGCGGATTTCTTTATGCCCGAATTGCAACGATAATCACGAAGAGGATTACCAAAAAGGTAAAAAAATCGTATTTCGTCATAGGGCTCCACCCCATTTCTGGGGCAAGATTTGACCGCCTACCGTATAGACAACACCATGTACAGTATAACATATCGTGATATGGGAAGCCAGATGCCGGGCATCTGGCTTTGAACGTTTTGGCCCCTTGGGCGGCCGGGATGGGTTTGCCTGCGGCGAACCCCTACGCCGCCGTTGTCCATGGACCGATAACAACGCAATACTCCGGAGGGTCCTGGTCTTTGCAGGGTGCGGCCAATCGATGAAATACGTTTTCATCAGTTTGCCAAGCCCTGACGCTCTGCTCTCTGCCCTTTTTACTTGCCCTTCAGCAGCTTGTTCATCCCTTCACAGAACGCTGTCAGTTCGTCGTCCCGGGCTATGTTCAGGAATTTCCGGTTCCCGGGCTGGAGGATTATTTTGCCGCTCCACATGCTGGTGGGCGGTTCTATCCGGCCGATTTCTTTGAGGGGAACGGCTCCCGTTTCAGAGGAAATGAGGGTATCCCAGGTCAGGAGGAAGCCGTCCCGGGCGGTTCCCCTTACGGTTTTGTCGCAAAGGACAAGGACATCCTTCGGATCCAGCCCATAGCTTTGGGCATAGCTGGACAGGGCATTGGCCATCTTCTTGGGCGGGATATCAGGGGCACAGTACAGATAGGTATTGGTTTTATTGGCCAGGGGAGCCAGCTGCTGTACAAAGGCCAGGAGGGCTGCCCGGTCAGTTCCTTCTGAAGAGGTCTCTTTTTCCGCAGACCGCACTACTACCAGAGGAGCACCGCAATGGGAACAGAACCGGGCCCCCGGTTTGGCCGGGGTTCCGCATTGGGAACAGAAACCTGCGGCCGGGCGGTCAGCAGGGACAGCGGGCGCCTCCTGAGCGGCAGGCCGGGGTTCCTCCGCCGCCTGGCTGCCGGAGGGTTCCCTTTTGTCTTCCTCTTCGTCTTCCTCTTCCTCATCGGCAAAGACACCGTGGGCTTCGGCAAGATTGTATTCTTCCTTGGACAGGATCACTTCTTCTGACAGCCAGGAGGCAAAATTGGCATCCAGACTGCTGCAGTCACTTTCTTCAAAGGTACAAAGGACAAAACCCGTATCACTCTGGAGCGTATGATCCTGGTCCAGGAACACCCGGCAGAAATCATCCACAAAGGCTTTTCCGCCCTGGGAGGTGAAGATATCCCCTTCGTCTGTCAGAAGGAACCCTTTCTTTCCCTTTCCCCAGAGCAGGGCGTTGGAGGCATCACAGAGCAGCAGGACTTCAGAGCGGTCCACACCCAGACGGCTGCCGTAGGCCTTCATGGCGTTGTCCAGAAGGTCTCCGGGGATATTGTCCCCCAGATAGTAATGGCTGCCTTCAAGCTGAGCCCCATGCTTGCTTTCCAGATAGGCCAGAAGGTCCGGGTATTCACCGGCCGCCTTCAGACAGATCCGGGCGGTTTTCGTTTCCTCCGTTTCCGGCTGGAGAGCGGCCGCCCGTTCATACCAGGTCATGGCTTTCCCATAATCGTAGCAGTCTTCCAGATCCTGGTTGCCCCGGATACCCGCAGCCTTCACCATGGCTTCGGCGTTTTCTCCTGCTGCGGCCTCTTCATAACAGGCCAGAGCCTCCTCAACGCGTCCTGTCGCCTGGAATGCGTCCCCCAGGGCCAGGTCCACCTGCTGCAGAGGGGCCAGGGCTTCTGCCAGATTTCCGGCCAGGGCTGTGCGCAGCAGGTCCCGGGCTTTTTCCAGGTCCTTTTCACAGCCTGTTCCCTTTTCCCGGCACAGACCTGCCTGGAGACATGCCTGGGGATCCTTCGCTTCAGTCCCTTTCTGATACCACTGGAAGGCGGCCTCCTTATGACCTGCTTTGGCTTCCTCCAGGCCCATCCGGGCACAGGCCGGCCCAACGCGCTTTTCAGCCGCCTGGCGGATCAAAACGTCTGCCCCTGCCAGATCCACAGCCGTCCCTTTCCCGCTTTCTTTCAAAAGGGCCAGTTCCCAGCAACCTTCCGGACTGCCACAGTCCGCCGCTTCCTGGTACAGGGCACAGACTTCTGACCAGTCCGTTTCTTCTTCCTGCCGGAGCCGGGCCCCCTGTTCCAGATCCCAGGCAGCAAGGACTTCCCGGGCCTTCCCATAGCCCAGTTTCGCGCTGCGCCGGAAGTAGTCCAGGGCCCTTTCTTCGTTACTGTCCTTGTATTTTTGGTAGTTCTTGAAAAGGGCCTCCTGGAAGGCTGGAGTCTGGCGTGCCTTGTTGGTCCGTTCCAGGGCTTCTGCGGCCCCTTCTACGCCCAGTTCCGCTGCTTTCCCATAATACTTTGCGGCCTTGTCAAAGTCCTGGCCGTCTTCCATTTCCGTCCCGGTTTCATAGAGTTCGCCCTCTTTCATATTGGCTTCCCCATGGCCCCATCTGGCCGCCGCGGACAGGTAGTCGTATTCCGGAGATCCGTTTTGGACACTCTGCCGGTAGAATTCCCAGGCCGCATTGGGATCCCCCAGTTCTGCCGCCGTTTTCAGCCATCGGGCCGCTTCTTCCGGTTCCCCCAGATCCCGGCACACAACTCCCAACTGGCACATGGCTTCCCTGTCCCCCATGTCCGCAGCCGCCTGATAAGAGACCGCCGCCTGCTGCCGGTCTCCCTTGTCCAGGGCCTTCCGGGCGTCCTTTTTAAAATTTTCCACCTGGGCCGCGGCCACTGCCTCATAAGGCGGGGCAAACCGGATATTATAGAAGCGGATCTTTTTGGCTGCAAAATCCAGGGGCTCCGTCCCTTCATAGGCAAACTGGAGATGGTCACCGAACCCGTAATAAGAAACATGTTCCAGCTCCGGATAGAAGGGAAGGGTCTGGTCACTGGCATTGACCAGCACAACCCGTTCTTCCTCATACCCTTCCGGATACTCCCGCATCAGATACTGGAGAGCCGCCATTTCCCCCGGGGTCCTGATGGCCTGCCCCTTTTCAATGCCCAGGCAGTCCACCCAATAGGGAAAAGGGATGTTCCCTTTCTGATGGAGGCCGCTCCATAAATCCCCGGCCAGGGAAAGCCCCTCCCCTTCCGCATCCGCCACTTTCAGGATATCCGGAATGGCCTCCGGGGCCAGTTTCGCCATGGCCCGGTAAACGGAACGGCTGTCCGCAGTCTGGGTCAGGCAGTCACAAAGGGTCTCCATGGCCGTTTCTTTGCTGCAGCGGCCTTTCTCCATCATCACCTCGATGTTGTCCAGCCGGCTCTCCACTTCTTTGTTCCGGAAGCTGAAGGGAGGGAGCTTGTGATGCTCTGTCAGGGTCACCATCAGGTAGTTGACCAGCCAGACGGAAATCACGTTGTCCGCCAGATTACCCCCTAGGTTCCTGTAATTCCGGCGGTCCAGACGCTGCCGGATGAACCGTTTGGCCCTGTCTGAATAGGAATTGCCCGTAACAGCCCGTCCCAGGACGCTCAGTCCGTCGGAAGCCATGTTGAGCATGCCGGCTTTCACCGCACCGGTAATGGCTCCGGTGATGCCGAAGCCGCCCCCCTGCCAATGGGCCTTGTTCATCTCTTTTTCTTCCCCCAGCTGCTCCAGGTAGCGGGAAATCGCCGCCTGATCTTCGGCCAGCCCGGTAACCAGTTCTGTTTTCTTGTACTGCTCAAAAAGTCTGTCTTCCAGATCTTTTTTACTTACAAAATCGATGCCGTGATTGAGCAGGACTTCCACCGCCGCCTCTATGGAAGGATCGCAGGCATTAAAGATGATCCTGGTCAGGTCCCCCACCAGGGAAGCCGGGTCCGTATATTCCTCCACCGCAACGTGTTCCCGGATATACCGGCCCACAAGCCGTCTCTGCCGGGCCCCTTCCCGGTTGAAGGGGGCCCACAGCTGCCGCCGCAGGGCCAGAGGCCGGGGGAAATCGATATGATATTTGGAAAGGATGACGCACTGGCTGCCCGGCACATCGGGCAGGGTTTCCTCCACAGATGCAGGGGCCGTCTCCGCAACGGGCTGTCCGGATGCGGCGGGAGCCTCAGGGGAGGCCGTGCTGCCTGCCGGGGCCCCTGCCTCTTTGTCTGCCGCCGGGGCACCTTCCGGCACCGTACCGTTTGGCATTTCCGGCATCCTGGCCCCGCAGTTAAAGCAGAATTTGGCCCCATCCGGCAGTTTCGTACCACAATTTATGCAAAACATTTTCAGTCCTCCTCTGAAAAGATTTTCCTTATGTCAGTACTACTCTACCATACCTGGCCGGAGAAAAAAAGTATGAAAGAGGGCGGCCGGGCCCCTGGGGCCGTTTCTGACTTCTTGCCATGCCCTCCGGGCGGCCGGGACGGGTTTGCCTTCGGCGAACCCCTACGCCGTTGGGGTCCATGGACCGATAACAACGTAATACTCCGGAGGGTCCTGGTCTCTGCAGGATGCGGCCAATCGATGAAATACGTTGTTATCGGTTTGCCAGACCCTGACGCTGTAGGGGCGGGCCCCAGGCACGCCCTTCCCGGCCTGCGGGTTTCGTATATTCCCAGGAACCCGCCCTGCGGGTTCCTTCCAAGGGCTTTTGATCACCGGGCATTCACAAATTTAGCAAGTACCCGGTAGGTATCCCTGGATGCAGGCAATTCCGGGAACAGCAGGGGCCAGTCGTGGGACATCCCAGGGTAGATGTGGTTTTCCACTTTCACCCCCGCCTCTTTTGCCCGTTGGGCAACAAGGAGACTGTCATCCACAAAAAGTTCATTTCCCCCAGTCAGGAGCAGCATGGGGGGAAGGCCTGTAAAATCAGCGTAAACAGGAGATACGTAAGGATCTTGCAGATTTGCATTACGGAAGTACCCCTTATTGTACGCCACTGCTGGATACATTTTGGTATTCCGGGGCCCCAGGACTACATCCCTATTTTTATTGGTGGACCGGGAAGGCAACTGTTCCACATCGCCCCAGGCAGAATACAGGACAAGTGAATTGGGCATTGCCATTTTATGATCCCGGAGATAAAGAGCCAGGGCCAGTGTCAGATTGCTTCCTGCTGAATCGCCCACCACCACGATATCTTTTGCCTTGCCTTTTTCTCTGTCCTGCAGCAGCACCTGATAGGCAGCTACGGCATCATGCAAGGCATCCGGGTACTGAGCCTCCGGATAGAACCGATAATCCAGCATATACACTTCCCCACTGCCCACAGCCTCAGCCCGTGCCAACGCCCAGTCCCGATGGCCATTATGGTTTCCCTGGATGTATCCGCCTCCGGGAAGGATCATCAGGACTTTATTGTTTTTTTTGCTGGAAGATGTGTATTTTTCCATCCGGACATTTTTAAATGTTTCCAGGTCCTGCTGCCATCCCTTGGGCACCACATAAGGCACTGGCTTTTTGGCTGGTGTGTTGAACAGGGCTTTTGTTTTTTTATCCAGGTAAGCCGCTTCCTCCTGTTGGGACAAACGGATTTCAGGAGTTTCCGTATAGGGATTGTGATAGGAAGCCTGGGCCACAGGCACTCCCGTACCGAATACAGAACCGATTCCCCACAGCATTCCCAGACAGGTCAACACTGCTATTTGCCCTTTTCTTTTTTTCAAATCCAACATCTCATTATCCTCCATAGCTCACTTTTTGAAATACAATGGCTTATTTCTCCGCTGGAGAGATTGGATTCCCCATTTTCCGGCAATCTCCCACTTTTTCTCCTGTCAGATAGTACTGATAGGTGGGAAATTCAAAAAGTACCGGTTTGAACAAGTCATAGCTGATTTTTCCCTGTTCATTCAAGATGCTTTCATCTGCATACACGGCTTCAATCCGACAGAAGAAGTTCTCAAAGTTTTCCAGCACATAAGTTCCATCCACCTGGCATTCAATGGAAACCTTCGCCTGATCCACCAAGGGTGCTCCATTTTCTCCGATGCTGTAGGAAAAAGCATGGGACTTATCCACCTGGTGGCCGGATACACAGCCCATATAGTCCGCTTCTCTAAGCCAACTGGCATCCACCAGATTTACTGAGACGATTTTATTTTCCCGGATTCCTTGATTGGTCAGATGAGATTTGACCATAGAGAGCATAACATGACTATGACACATGGTTCCCGTATGGGCGACCAGTGTCCAGTTGGGTTTTCCATCCACCATGGCCCCAACAATTGTCACGGGAGCCGGATAAAGAGCTAAAATATTTCCCAAATTCTTTTTCATTCTTTTTCCCCCATTTCAAGAAAAGCCAGTATTGTTCTGTTGGTTGTATGGTAAACCATCGGGAATTAAATGTGAAATACTTATAGCAACTAATTCTCTATACGTTTTCCTCATGGTCTTTTGTGTCAGGAAGTGGATTTACCCCGGTACCCTCGTGGATGTCCGACCGGCGGCCGGGACGGGTTTGCCTTTGGCGAACCCCTACGCCGTTGGGGTCAAAGTATGGTACAAATGGCGGGCCTCCCGGCGTGAGGCCCCTACGGCATCGCAAGGGGTCATTGGATTTCCGCCGTCCCCGCTCTTCCCTCTTCACTCTTCCCTCTCCCCGCCCTTTACGGATAATCGTTCTTTATGTTATAATTTTCTCATTCTTGCGTTGTTTTATGATTTTTGTGAATCTGAAAGGAGACCTGTATGCACCGATCTTCCCTGAAATCTTCTTTGCTGGCCGCTGTGCTGGCGGCTTCCTGGGCCCTGCCTCTTTCCGTTTCGGCGGAAAAACCGGCGGAGATCTATTCCCATGAACACCGGGAATCCCACACCACCACCCGAACGGAATCCTCCACCCGGACCTCCTCTTCCACCACTTCCACCCATACCAGCAGCAGCGTATCTGTGGACAAGGAGGGCACCGCCGGGATCCTGGGCGGGCTCCTGGTGCCCACCCCCAACCGGAAGGTGCCGGGGCTGGTCCGGACTGCCCGTGAAAGCCATCTGGCCCCGGTGTTTGCCGGACGGGACAGCAAGGGCCTGTGGGGCCTCTGGGATGCCCGGGGAAGGGAGATCCTGGCTCCCCGGTACAAATCCCTGGAAGCAGCCTCCCAGGGGCTTCTGGAAGCCCGGGAAGGGAAGAAAGAGCTTCTGTACTTTACCCGGGAGGGCCTGCCGGCCCAGGCTCCCTCCAATCCGGCTGCCCTTACTGCCTTCAGGGAAAACGGCCGCTGGGGGTTCCGGGATGCAGAGCAGCGGACGGTGCTGGCCCCAGTGTACAAGGAAGTCCGGGCGGATTTCAGCGAAGGGATCGCCTTTGTGGTCAACGCCCAGGGCAAATCCGTGGCCATCGATACCCGGGGCCGGGAGCTGTTTGCGGCTCCCTATGACCAGGTGTTCCCCTTCCGGGACGGCCTGGCGGAAACCCGGCGCACGGTCCGTTCCTTCAACTGGGCCAGCCTGGCCAGCGTGGCCCTGGGGGCAGCCCTGTGGGACCAGAACGTCTATATGCCGGACCAGCCTCTGAGCCTGACCTGGGACGGAGTGAAGCGGGGCTATATCGACTCCTCCGGCCAGGTGATCGTGGATGACCGGAACGATGCCGTATTCCCCATGACCCTCTGGGGGACTTTTGTAAAGGACAAAGGAGAGCTGTGGTTCGTTAACCGCCAGGGCCGGGTGCTGTTCGGTCCGGGGAAATACGATATCGACGGAGGCGGTCTGGACGAGCAGGAAGGGCTGGCGGCGGTCAGGGACAAAGGGACCGGAAAATTCGGGATCGTGGACATCAGCGACGGCTCCCTGCGCCTGCCCTTTGCCTGGGACGGGGTCCAGTTCCTGGGGCAGCAGCGGATGCTGGTAAAGGAAGGGAACCTGTCCCGGCTGGTTTCTGAAGCCACCGGCCAGGTGCTCCGGACCTGGCAGCAGCCGGTGACACTGACTCCCTTCGGCAGCCAGGCGGAAACCACCTGGGTCCGGGAAGGGAAAACCTGGCAGCTGATGGACCGGGACGGAAACCTGCTGTCTGTCCAGGTTCCGGCAGACGTGACCCAGACAGCCTCCTTCCAGGGACAGGCAGCCCCGGCCAAGGGCAAGCAGGGCTGGGGGTTCATGGATGCCCAGGGCAGCTGGCTGGTCCAGGGATTGAAAGAGGTACATAGTCTGTAAAAAAGGGGTTGCTGACAAAAACAGGGCTGTTGCGTATGCAACAGCCCTGCTTTTTACTTCCCATGATGCTTTTCACTGTCTTCCACGGTCCGCACCCTTTCGATGGTGGGATTGCCGTGCTTGTCTTTTTCGATTACGTCGATGCGGATGTATTTCAGTTCTCCGTCAAATTCCTTCACCAGTTTCCCCAGGGTCCCATCCTGGTCCAGGGCCGGGTTGGAACCAACTCCGGCCATAATGGCCCGGTAGATCACCGCGGCGAATTCGTACCGGGTCATCATCCGGTTCCCTTGGAACTCTCCGTCTTCATATCCTTCCACAATACCGGCTCTGGCCAGTTTGGTCACGTAGTCATAGGCCCAGTGGTTTTCAGGGATATCCGGGAACAGGGCATCCTTGTCCACCTTCATCACGGTCCGGCCGGCCATCTGGTTCATCAGGGTCTTCAGCTGCTGCATCTCCCCTTCCTGCTTGGCCACCAGTTCCTTCAGGCCCCGGATTTCCTTGGCCATGGCCACCCGGCTGTTGGATACGTGGTTGTGCTGGCCCAGCTTGAAGGTGGCGCCAATGTTCACCATGTTTTCACCGCCCCCGGTGCTGCCTCCCAGGCTGAACATCACGTCCTCGTTGGGCCGGTAGAAGGCCCCCAGGGCCACGGCGTTGGCGCTGCTGTAGCTGCCGGCACCTCTTCCCAATCTTTTTTCCTGTCCGTTGTTCCACCAACTGTTTTTTCCCGGATCCCGGGCTATACTGGAACCATAAAGAGGCCCGGTCACCGAATACCGGTGCCGGGCCCAATGTAAAGGGGAGTGACTGTTATGAAATTCAAGGTTAATGAAAATTGTATCGGATGCGGGCTGTGCGAAGGGACCTGCCCTGCTGTGTTCCACATGACGGACGCCGGTGTGGCGGAAGCCATTCCCGATGATGTTCCGGCTGAAGAAGAAGCCAATGCCCTGGCTGCCATGGAAGGCTGCCCGGCAAGTGCCATTGAAAAAGTAGAAGACTGAGAGTAAGAAAAAAAGACCGGCGGCTGCCGGTCTTTTTTTTTGTCAACGGCCGATGGAGACCAGATGCTGCCGCATCTGGTTTTGAACGTTTTGCCCCTTGGGCGGCCGGGATGGGCTTGCCTGCGGCAAGCCCCTACAGCGTTGGGGTCAAAGATCCATCACGAAAACCGTAGGGACGGAATTGTCGGGGCATCCGTGTTTTCCTGACCAAGCAGCCCGAATGTCCGACGGAAACGCCGTAGGGGCGGGCCGAAGGCCCGCCCTTCCCGGCCCTTACAGCTTCGGCAGCTTTTCCACTCCTGCCACCGGGCAGTCGTACTGGCCGTTGTTCTTGGCCTGGAATTCTTCTTTGGCGGCTGTCAGCAGGGCCGGGTCTTCCAGGACTTTCACCGCAGTCAGGGCGATGACTTTGCCGGCGGTGAGCATGCCTTTCTGGCCGATGGAGGAATTCACCTGGCCGGTTTTGTACCAGGAATGGCCCGGAGTGCCCAGGGCTTCGGTGGCCACGTTGAAGTAGTAGGTGGGAGCAATGAAGCCCACGTCCCCCACATCGGTGGAGCCGAAATCCAGTTCTTCCCGCTCGGGATCAAAGTCCTTGATTTCCGTATCCAGGGGCCGGGCCAGTTTCTCTTCCAGCCGGTCCCGGCCGTACCGTTTCAGGATCATGTCCTTTTCCTTGGTCTTCATGCTGTCGCTGAAGGAATCGGTGAAGGCTTTGGCCAGGGCGAAGTCCCGGTCATCCCATTGGGGCGCACCGATGGCGTGGAAGGCTTCGGTGGCTGCCTGGGCCAGGACTTTGTTGTTGATGTATTCGGAATAGCCGGATTCCCGTTCCACGGTGACCTGGGTGCCGCAGATGAGAGCCGCCCCCCGGGCCACGTCGTCCAGCCGGGGAACGATTTCCTTCACCTGCCGGTAATAGGGGGCCCGGACCACATAGCGGACCGCCGCATGGTCCTGGACCACGTTGGGGGCCCGGCCGCCCACGTCCAGATAGGCGTAGTGGATCCGGGCTTCCATGATCACGTGTTCCCGGAGGTAATTGGCCCCCACCCCCATGATCTCACAGGAATCCAGGGCGCTGCGGCCCAGTTCGGGAGCGCCTCCGGAGTGGGAGGTGATGCCTTTGAACTTGTAGGTCCGGCACACATTGGCGTTCAGGTGGGGGGTGGCGGTGCGGTTTTCCGGAGCCGGATGCCAGGTAAGGAAGAAGTCCACCCCGTCAAAGGCCCCGTCCCGGGCCATGAAGGCTTTGCCGCTGAGGTTTTCTTCTGCCGGAGTACCGAAATACACCACGGTGCCCGGTTTGCCGGTTTCTTCCAGATAGTCCTTCAGAGCCAGGGCGCCGGCCAGTGCCCCGGTGCCCAGCAGGTTGTGGCCGCAGCCATGGCCGGGGCAGCCTTCGTGTTCCGGCTTTTTCACCGGGCAGCCCGCTTCCTGGCTCAGCCCCGGCAGAGCGTCGTATTCTCCCAGGATCCCCACCACCGGGCGTCCCTTGCCCCAGACGCCTTTGAAGGCGGTGGGGATGTCCACCAGGTGCCGGGTGACGGCGAACCCGTGGTGTTCCAGGGCCTCACAAAGGGTTTCGGCGGACCGGGTCTCTTCGTAGCCCACTTCCGCCAGTTCCCAGATCTTCCGGCTCAGGCCGATCAGTTCCTCCCGGTACCGGTCATCCACCGCCCGTTCAATGATTTTCTGTGCATCCATACCATCACGCTCCCTAGAATAGAAGATGGTTTCATTATAGCACAAAGAAGGGGCTGCTTTTCCAAGCAGCCCCTTTGCTTACAGATACTTCTTCTCCAACCGTTCCAAAATTCCCAGGTAATGGTCCTGGACCCCTTTGGCCCCTTCTTCTTCCTCGAATTTCCTGCTTTTGGCGTCGATGTCCGCCAGGTCTTCCGGGGTCAGCTGGTTTTCGGCGAAGGTGTACACCACGTTGTTTTCCTTTTCCACGTGGCGCTTCAGCAGCCGGGCGTAGCCCATGGCTTCCGTCAGGATGTCCAGCTTGTATTCGGTCTTGGGATTCTTTTCGTATTCATCCAGGGCGGTGGCCAGGCTCATGGCGTGGTCCCGGCCCAGGTCGTGTTCCACCAGCATCCCGTGGGTCACCAGGTTGTCCGCCACCCGGCCCAGCTTCTGCACCATCACCGGGAACAGGAACTTTTCTTCCTTCCCGTGATGATGTTTGTCCGCATAGTTCCGGATGAAATCCACCATGTCCCGAAAATCCCCCACGTCCACCGGAGACAGTTCCAGGATCCCGATGCAGGCCTGGCGGATCACTTCCAGCATCCGGCTGATGTTCTCATGTTCTTTTTTCATGCACTCAATGCTGTAGGTCATGGTTCTTCCTCCTTCAGGCCGCTTTGGGACGGAGCACGTAATGGGTGTGGTCTTCCTGTTCCAGGGTGTAGCCGGTGTTTTCCAGCATCCCTTCCATCATGGCATCCCGCAGGATGTAGTACACCCGGGGGTTCACGTCCGCTTCCTGCCAGTAGCCCCCGTGGAGATCATCGGTCTGGTCCCAGGCGAAGGCATCCGGATTCTGGTCGGTGACCTGGTTCACCCGGTCGCAGGGCATGCCGTTCAGGAAGGCGTCTTCAAAGGCCCGGTAGATGGCGGAAGCATCGGCGTCCGAACCCAGAGCCCGGTCCTGGCCCACTTCCCGGGCCAGTTTTTCCAGTTCCGGCAGCAGGTTGTCGTTGTGGTGGAGCAGGGCGGACACCAGCTGGGCATAACGGCCTTCCGCATCGTGGATCCGGCCCTGGAGCCAGCCGTGGATGTTGGTGGTGTCGATCAGTTCGTCCAGAGGACGGGTTTCTTCCTTTACATAGTCAGCTGCCGGTTTGTCCCCGGTGCCCCAGCCCTGTTTTTCCGCTTCTCCGGCGATCCGGGCGATGATGGCTTCCTGGAGCTGGATCTTGCCGTACAGCCAGTGATGGATGGGTCCCAGAAATGCGCTCATGGTCTCCCCTCCCCTCAGTTTTCCGCCAGAGCGGCGTTCACAGCGTCAACCACCTTCTGAGGGTCCAGCCCGTGGACGAAGGCAGCGTCATTCAAAGATTCCATCTGGGAAGAAGGGCAGCCCAGGCAGTGCATCCCTACAGCCTGGAGAGCCGGGATGGCTTCCGGATGTTCAGCACAGATCTTGCCAACCAGCATTTCGCCCGTGATTTTCTTTGCGTTTTCCATTTTCATTTCCTCCATTGTATGATGATTTTTGTTTTTCCTTATCAGCAGAACCTGGCCTTGCGGCAGGTTCTTTGTTTCCTTACATGTCATAGTATACGGGAGGAACAAAAAAAGATATGTTGTTTTAACAACATATCTTGGTTTTCTTTATTCAGTTTCGGGATTTTCCGTCTCTTCCGTCTTGGCCTCTTCCAGGGCTGCGGGCTCAGGGTCTTCCACCCGGTGGGGATACAGCAGGGAATCTCCCCGGCCCGGGGTTAGATAGTACCCGTAATTTTTCAGATACCGGTACATGACTTCCACCGTGTGGAGCATCTTTTTCTGAGCGTCCTGGCTCAGGTCTTCCGGGCCGGCAGGAGGCGCCATGGGCATCCGCAGCACATTGGCCCCGCTCTGGACGCTGAGGATCTGGCCGTGGGCATGGATCCGCCGGATGGACCAGGGAGCCACAATGTTGGCCCGGGGGAACAAAATCCGCAGCACCGCCGTAAGCCGCAGGTATTCTTCCAGGGCCATCCGGTCCTGCTGGTAGAAAGGTGTCCCCTCTTCCGGCAGGAAGGGGGTCAGGGTGATGGAATGGGGAGCCAGCTCCTGGAGCAGGGTCAGATCCCGGACCAGGTATTCCGCCTGTTCATAAGGGGCTCCCACCAGGAACCCGGTATCCGTTTCAAAACCCAGGTCTTTCAGATCGTTGATGCAGGCGATTTTGGTGGACAGGGAATGGGTGGGAGGATGGAGCCGGGAAAAATGGAGAGGATCCGCGGTCTGGAAGCTGAGGAAATACCGCTGGGCCCCGGCCTGGTGGAGCCGGTGGTAGGACTGGCGGCTCCGTTCCCCGATGGACAGCCCCAGGGCACAGTCCGGGAACTGCTTTTGCAGGTTCCGGAGCAGGTTGCACATGATCATGTCCGTATAGTAGTGGTCTTCCCCGCCCTGGAGCAGGAAGGACCGGATCCCCATCTGGTACCCCAGTTCGCAGGCGCCCCGGATCTGTTCCCAGTTCAGCCGGAAACGGGGCAGGTCGTTGTTCTCTTCCCGGCGGCGGCAGAACAGGCAGTTCTGGGGACAGTGGTTGGTGAATTCCAGCACCCCCTGGAAATGCACCTTCCGGTGGAACACAAAATTCATGGCCTCCTGGGCCCCCCGGAACAGCTTGGCCCGGAGCAGAGGATCCTCCGTCAGCAGGAGTTCTTTATACTCCTCCTCCGTAAGCACGGAATATTCCTTCAGCTTGTCCACCAGATCCACAATGTCCACCCGCCCTTTCCTTTTGATTGCAGTACTTTTATTATACACTAGGTTGGATAAAAAGAGTAGGCAGAGTTCCTTGACAAGGGAAAATCACTACGATATACTAACTCTGTTAGCTTATGGAGGGGTGGCCGAGTGGTTTAAGGCACCAGTCTTGAAAACTGGCGATTCCGCAAGGGACCGTGGGTTCGAATCCCACCTCCTCCGCCAAATATTGAAAAAAGAGCTGTTGCCCGGGCAACGGCTCTTTTTTTGTGCGGAATGGGCCCCTCTGGGCGGCCGGGATGGGCTCGCCTGCGGCTAGCCCCTACAACCTTGGGGTCAGGGATTCACCACGGAAAATTCTGAGGACGGGGTTGTTGGAGGATCCGTTTCTCTGACCGTTGTTGTCAGTCCCCGATTCCAACTTTGTACGGCAGCCCGGCCCATGGTTCTATATCCGCCCTTTGCAAGGGCGGGGGTATCCATGCCCAGCATGGGTGGTGGGTTAGCAGCCCACAGGGCTGCGTTTTCATTCAAAAGCATTTGCCCATGGCAAATGGTCTCCTTTAGCGGGAGGCGGTTGATGCATGGAGCGGGCGGCCCTGCCGTCCCGCTCTTCCCTCTGCACTCTTCACTCTGCCCTTTCAAACATGCATGAATAACGGTACTGTGATGGAGGCTTCTCCAAGAACTTGTTGACACATACAATACCGTTCCCGTAATTGACTTTCCTGTCTTTCTGGCCTATAATGGAATCAGCCAGAAGGACAAAAGGTGCATACTTGCACGAATACCCCCGGGGGGCTAGCCCGGGGGTATTTTTTGGCTAGTTGCCGTCTTTATCGTGCCCGTCTAACCATTTGCGAATGTAGTAGCCAACTACACTAGCCGCAACGGACACCAGGAAGGACAAAAGGTGATTCATACTTACACCCCCCTTCTGTTGCCAGAATGGGGACGACAACGGATTTATTATATCATATGGTAAAGGGTATTCCCACCTTCGCTGCAATTGAAAAAAGAGCTGTTGCCCAGGCAACGGCTCTTTTTTTGTGCGGAATGGGCCCCTCTGGGCGGCCGGGATGGGCTTGCCTGCGGCTAGCCCCTACGGCGTTGGAGTCAGGGATTCGTAGTTCTGGCGGGCCGCCGGTTGTGCGGCCCCTACGGATCCGTGCGGCCCTGCCGTCCCGCTCTTCCCTCTTCCCTCTTCCCTCTTCACTCTGCACTTTTATCCTGCACTGTTCCTGGTTCAGCCGATACCATTCTTCCCGGGGCATTTTGTCCTTCAGGAACCGGTCGTAGTACTCGTCCACCCGGCACAGGAGGGGACGTTCCTGGTAGATGCGGCACAGGCGGGTGGCTCCGTCGTAATGGCGGCACACCCCGTCTCCCCGGTCCAGGTTTTTGGCCAGGGGGGTGCGGCCCACTTTTTTACAGCACTGGCCGCATTTACTGCAGGGAAACATGGTCCAGGCCCTGTGCCAGCATTTTTTCCGATTCCGGGGTCAGGGTCCCGTCTTCCCGGAGGAGAGGGGTATCCAGGACAATTTTCAGGGTCTTGGCCAAAAGGGCCGCCTTCCCCACCTGCTGTTTTTCTTCCGGGGTGTACTTTCTCCAGTCGGTTCCGCTGTGCCGGAGCACGGCCTGGAGCTGTTCCAAGCTGGCGGCGAAATGGCCTTCCAGAGTGTCCAAAAGGCTGCGGATCTGGTCCCCCCGGGTCCGGATGGCGTCCATGAGGGCGATATTGCTGTCGCACCGTTCTTCGAATTCCCTGACTTCTTCCCGGTAGGCCCGGGCCTGGTCCATGGCTTCGTCGGCCTTGTTTTCCAGGAAAATGCCGGCCACCAGCAGGGCCGGTGCCGCCACGATGCCGCCCAGCACTGCCGTGCCTCCGGCGATGCCCAGGCCGCCGGCAGCCAGGGAACCTCCTCCCAGCCAGGCCAGGGTGGCGTTGGTGGCGGCGGCCCCGGAAAGGCCGGCAATGGCAGTACCGGTAGAGGCGGTGGCCAGGGCTCCTACGGCTCCGTAGGCTCCCAGGGCCATGGCGCCTCCGGCCAGGCCCCCTTCCACGGCGCCGGTGGAAAATTCCAGGGCCTTCTGGGAAGCAGCGGCGATTTCCTTCAGGGCCGGGCTGTCCGGCCGGAAGTCCCTCAGTTCTTCCAGGCCCACGCTGTTCCGGAAATCCACGTTCTTGATCCGCCGGAATTCCTTCACAAAGGTCTGCAGGGAACCGGTAAGGATATTCATTTTGGTCTCCCCCAGCTGCCCGATGGCGGTTCCGGCCTGTTCCCGGGCTTTTTCCCGTTTTTCTTCCGCCCGCTTGGACCGCCGTTCGTACCGATGGGCCATGTCCTTGGCATCATTCATTTTGCTGACGGCGGAAACGGTCTTCTTCACTCCCTTGCCCCCGATCACCAGGGCAGCAGCTCCTAAAAGCAATGGAATCATGGTTTTCTCCTTTCTACAGAACAAAATCCTTGGTATCGTCTTCCATCAGGTTTTCGAACTCTTCCTGGGAATGGATTCCCAGATCCTGGCCAAAGGCCCCGGCGATCCGGTTCAGGCCGGCGGCCATCTGGTCGAAATCCCCCTCCAGGTCGGCCAGCACAAACTGGTCGTACCCTTCCTGGATGGCCCGGCCCCGTTCCTGGAACAGCCGGGTACAGGCGGCCTGGAAGGATGCCCGTTCTTCCCGGAGCCGGGCGATGTTTTCGGCGGTAATCCGGGCGATGGTTTCGTACCGTTTCCGGGCCGCACGGGCTTCGGCGGCGGCTGCCATGAACTGACCAGCAAAGGTGCCGTACAGGGCGCCGCCCACCAGGCTGCCCACCAGGGCTCCCACAAAGGGAATAGGGATCAGGGCCTGACCGGCAGCTGTGGCATAGCCGGTCCATACGGCAGCACAGCCGGTGTTCCCCAGCTGGGTGATGCATTCCGCGGTGGTGATTTTCCCCTGGCCGTACTGGAGCAGGGTACCTCCCACGGCCATGACCCCGGCCACCACCTTGCCGGGGAGGCCGGCCTTCACCAGGTTCTGGACCAGGGGCGAACTGGCACTGGACAGGGAACGGGCTATCACCGTCACGCTGCCTCCCAGGGCAAAAGCGGTGCCCCCGGAAACGGCGGTATCCCGGACCAGATCCCGGAGGGCTTCTTCCGGGGTCTTTTCCCCTTTAATCACCGCAACTATATTGCCGGCCCCGGACAGGCAGGCGGTCATCAAGGCGGCTCCCTCAGCCGCCTGGGCCCCGGACTGGAGAAAGGCGTCTCCCATGTGCCCCAATGCTTTTTTCTTCAGGGTCCAGTCAATGGCCTTTTGGGCTTTTGCTTCGTCCTCCAGTGCCTGCTTTTTTCCCCCCTTGGTGAAACGGACCCCTTTGTCCCGGCGGTAGTCCTGGTTGTTGCCCATCTGGGTGTTGCTCCGGTCCCGCTTTGCGTTGTTGAAGCTCCGGTTGGTAATCTGCAGGTTGGCCTTCTGGTTCACCGCTTCCTTGATGTCATCGTTGGTAATCCAGGGATTGTCTTTGTATTTCTGAAATACCTTATGGACGGACTGGGTATGGTCCACTTCCGCCAGATGTTTCTGCCAGTCAGCACCGTACTGGGCTTTGGCCTCCTGTTTCCGCATTTTCAGCAGGTTGCCGGTGTAGGGATCCTTCGGGTCCCCCTGTTGGAAGGCCTGGTTTTTGGCAGCCCGGAGAGCCTGGGGATCTTCGTAGAGTTTCCGGTTGTAGGTGGGCGGTTTCCGGAATTTCTCCTCCAGGGCCGCCAGGGTCCGGTCCAGGGACTGGCCGGCCCAAAGACCCGCCCCGGCCCGGAAGGAAGCGGACCGGGCCTCCTCGGCCTGTTGTTTTTCGGTTTTGGGTTCGTTTGTCATAGGTGGCTCCTTTGCAAGGATTCATTGTGGGTCGTTGTAGAGGCCCTCTGCCCTGCTTTTTCCTACTTTTTCTCCCGGCTGCATTTTTCTGCGTCCATGGCCAGGGCGAACATGAGCACGTGGAGGGCGTCGCCAGGGTCTGCAATATCCAGCACGTAGGTGTCGGACAGGTGGAACAGTTCTTTGCCGATGGTGGCCACCCGGTTTCCCCGGGCATCCCGGATGGTGTAATCCCACTCCAGGAAGTTCCCCTCTACTTTCCATCCGTTGAAATCGATGGAAAATTTAGGAGAAAACAGGGACAGTTTCTTACTGATCCGGCCGATGTACCGGCCGCCTTCATACAGTTCGAATTTGGGCAGCAGGGTGATGATTTTTTCTTTCACCAGGCCCAGTTCGTGGCCCTGGGAGTCGCAGATCTTCAGACAGTGGCCCCAGGCCAGCTGGCCTTTCACCACATAGACGGTATTGCCGTTTTCGTCGTAGATGTCATAGCTGTCGAACCAGGAAAAGATCCGTTGACGGAACAAGAGTTTCATGGCCGCACCTCCCTTTTTGGTTCTATGGTACCACAAAAAGGGGCTGCTGCAAATGCAACAGCCCCTTTTCAGTTGTGAATTGTGAATTGTCAATGGCCGACTGAGTCTCGTACAATATCCAAAATATGGTTTCCCACGTCTTCCTTGCTCATAAGCTCCAGGCTGCGGATCTCTCCGCTGGGGAACAGGAGCTTCACCACGTTGGTGTCGGTGCTGAAGCCGGCGCCTTTCATGGTCACGTCGTTGGCCACGATCATGTCCAGGTTCTTCTTCCTGACCTTGGCGGCGGCGTTTTCCAGCAGATGCTGGGTTTCGGCGGCAAAGCCCACCAGGAACTGATGGGTCTTCTGCTGACCCAGCTGCTTTAAGATATCCGGGTTCTTGTCCAGGTCCAGGGTAAGGGTATCGTCGTTTTTCTTGATCTTCTGCTCTTCCGCATGATGGGGCCGGTAATCAGCCACGGCAGCGGCCATGATCACCACATCCACCTGGGGATAGGCTCCCAGCACCGCATCCATCATTTCCCGGGTGGTCTCCACGTTCTGGAACTTCACGTTCCGAGGAGCCGGGAGAGCCGTGGGACCGGATACCAGGAACACTTCCGCTCCTCTCCGGGCGGCGTCCCGGGCAATGGCGTAGCCCATCTTTCCACTGGACCGGTTGCCGATGAACCGGACCGGGTCGATGGCTTCCCGGGTTCCTCCGGCGGTGACCAGCACCTTGAGGCCCCGCAGATCCCCTTCCCGGCTGGCCAGGAACCCGTCGATGAAGGCTTTGATGTCTTCCGGTTCCGGCAGCCGTCCGGACCCGTTCACCCCGCAGGCCAGATGGCCGGCAGCGCTGGGCATGATGGTGATCCCGTCCTGGCGCAGGGTGGCCAGGTTCCGGACCACCGCCGGGTTGTTCAGCATATTGGTGTTCATGGCCGGGCAGATGATCTTGGGTTTGTCACAGGCCATCAGAGTGGTGGACAAAAGGTCGTCGGCAATACCGTTGGCCATTTTCCCGATCATGTCGGCAGTGGCCGGAGCCACCACCATCACATCGCACCAGCGGCCCACGGCCACGTGTTCCACATTGAATTCCGCGTTCCCGGCCCACAGATCCGTGGCCACCGGGTTCCCGCTGATTTCCTTGAACAAAAGGGGCGAAACCAGATGGGTGGCGGCGTCCGTCATAATCACCCGCACCTGGGCTCCCGCCTGGACCAGCCGGCTCACCAGGGTCACAGCCTTGTAGGCGGCAATCCCCCCGGTGACCCCCAATGCAATCTTTTTGCCTTCCAGCACCTGGGGCCTCCTTTTATTTCTTCATTTCCTTCAGGTCTTCTTTGGTGGCAATGGTCACCAGGCCTTCGCCGATTTCGTGGAGGGCGATGGAAACAGGCTTGTTGGAATCGCACTTCACCAGGGCCGGTGCATGGTCCACCAGCTGCCGGGCCCGTTTGGAGGCCATAATCACCAGGGCATATTTGCTGCCCACTTTGTCAGCCAGATAGTCAATGGAAGGATCAATCATGGACATAGTTACATTCTCCTTTACTTCTCCTGCGCGTTTTCTGCGCAGTCACAGGTGCCGTTATGGCAGATTTCGTCAACAATGTAATAGGTGCGGCCCACCCGCAGGTGTTCCACATCAATGATCTTGCTCACCTTGTCGGTGGCCTTTTCCACTTCGTCGTTGACCACGATGTAGTCATACTTGGAAGCGTAGGCCAGTTCGCTGGTGGCGGCGCTGAGCCGGCGTTTGATCACGTCCACCGCGTCGGTGCCCCGTTTGTAGATTCGCTTGGACAGTTCATCCAGGGAAGGCGGCACAATGAACACGAACACTCCGTCGGGATAGCTTTTCTTCACCTGGAGAGCCCCCTGAGGGTCGATTTCCAGGATCACATCCAGCCCTTCCGCCAGTTTGTCCAGCACATACTGCCGGGGGGTGCCGTAGTAGTTGCCGTACACGGAAGCATGTTCCAGCAGGCCCCCGTTTCTGATCATTTCTTCGAACTCATCCCGGGTCTTGAAGAAGTAGTTCACCCCGTCCACTTCCCCGTTCCGGGGCTGGCGGGTGGTGCAGGACACCGAGTAGGCCATTTGGTCCCGTTTTTCCCGGAGCCGGGCGCAGATGGTGCCTTTGCCGGCGCCGCTGGGGCCGCTGAGTACCAGCAGAATTCCCTGAGGTTTATTCATTGGGTTCCTCCTTTTCTTCCGCAGCCGTATCATCGTCCTCTTCCGGAGTGGCGAACCGGTTGGCGATGGTTTCCGGCTGGAGGGCAGACAGTACAATATGGCCGCTGTCCATAATCAATACGGCTCTGGTCCGCCGGCCATAGGTGGCGTCGATGACCACGCCCTTGTCACGGCCGTCCTGGACAATCCGCTTGATGGGAGCGCTGTCCGGTCCGATGATGGTGATGACCCGCTGGCCGGATACCATGTTGCCAAAGCCGATGTTGATCATTTTGATGTCCATAGATGATTTCTCTCCTACTCTTATTGTATATTCTGGATCTGTTCTCTTACCTTCTCGATTTCGCTTTTCATATCCACGATGGTCTGGATGATCCGGGCATCCCCTGCCTTGGAAGCTATGGTGTTGGCTTCCCGGTTCATTTCCTGGACCAGGAAATCCATCCGCCGTCCCACCGGATCCTCTTTCTGGAGCAGCTGCCGGAACTGCCGGAGATGGCTGTGGAGCCGGACGGTTTCTTCCGTCACATTCACCCGGTCCGCGTAAAGGGCCGCCTCCTGGATCACCCGTCCCTCGTCCAGAGGCCCTGCCCCGGCTTCCTGGAGCAGCTCCCGGAGCTGACCGGTGATTCTTTCCCGGTATTCCGCCACCGTTTCCGGGGCCCGGGTTTCGATGGTCCCCAGCTGGGTCTCAATGGTGCCGATCCGTTTTTCCAGGTCGGCGGCCAGTTGTTCCCCTTCCGCCTTCCGCATGGCCAGCAGCCGGTCCAGGGCTTCCCTGATGGCCTGTTCCATCCCGGGCCACAGCCGGTCCAGATCCACCGTTCCTTCTTCCGGCACCAGCACATCCTCACAGCCGGCTATGAAAAACAGGTCCTGCCGGGAAGCTTCTTCGGGAGATCCCAGCAGGTGCGCAAGTTCTTTCAAACTATCATGATAAGCCTTTGCCAGCCCTTTGTCAACTTTAACCTGACGGCCTTCCGTCCCGGTATACACCGCTGTCACGAACACATCGGCGTGGCCCCGGCTGATGGTTCCCAGCAGCAGCTTCCGGATCCGGTTTTCCACCGGGTTCAGGAACCGGGGCAGCCGGAGGGCCAGCTCCGCGTACCGGTGGTTCACGGTCTTGATCTCGATCTGGAAGGAAAAGTCCTTTTCTTCCCAGGCGCCCCGGCCGTAGCCGGTCATGCTCTGTACCATGTCCCTTCCCCCTTAGTTCATATTGGGCAGCTTCAGCACAAATTCCCGGGTACCGGCGTATTCATCGGTGGCCGCCAGCACCATGGTCCGGTTGGGATCCACCTTGGACAGGTCGAAATAGACGAAGTACTGGAGATCCCACACATTGTTGTCCTCCAGTTCCCCGGACTGCTTGTTGAGGATCTGCATGTCCCGCTGGGAGGCGTTGTTCAGGTTGCAGGCATAGGGTTCCAGCACATTCTGGCCCTGGTACATCCGCAGCTTCAGGTTCCTGGGTTCCAGTTTCACACTGGTGCTCAGGTTGAGACCCAGGGCCAGCACTCCGTCATACTGTTTGGCCACCTTCATGCCCTGGGGCACACTGGGAGTGCCCCCGTCCGCTGCGGTCTGCCGGGCATCCACCGCCGCCGTCAGGAAGGGGGTATAGACCACCACCCGTTCCCGGAGGCCGTAGGGATTCATCTGCTTCCGGTCGTAGACAGTCCAGGGAGCCAGCAGCTCTCCCAGGGACGCCCCCTTCCGTTCCACGCCGTAGACCTGGGCGGCCTGGATGGTGGTGGGCGTCAGGGGAAGCATGGCGAAGGCGGGCTGGGTGAGCAGCAGCAGGGCCGCTGTCAGAGTTCCGATTTTTTTCATGGTATCCTCTCCTCTATGGTTTGACCGAAAAGTCCAATACGGTTTATACTAATCAATATATTATAACGAATTTAACGAAACCGTGCAAATATTGGAGGAAAACACACCATGAACCTGGAAGGTATCACCCTGCAGCTCCTGACCCGGGAACTGACAGGAGCTTTAAGCGGCGGAAAAATTTTCAAGATCTTCATGCCCAGCCGTGAATCCCTGCTGCTGCAGGTGAACCGGCTGAACCGTACGGTGAATCTTTTGATCGACATGAACGGGGCCTCCCCTCTCATCACCCTGCCGGAGACCCTGCCGGAGCGGCCGGACCTGCCCCCCAGCTTCTGCATGCTGCTGCGGAAGCACCTGGAGGAAGGCCGGATCGCCCGGGTGACCCAAAAGGGCCTGGACCGGATCCTCACATTGGATGTGGATCTCATCGGGGCGGAACGGAAGATCATCACCAAACACCTGATCCTGGAACTTACCGGGAAGAACAGCAACATCATCTTCACCGACGAAAAGGGGATCATCCTGGACGCTCTCCGGCATGTGACAAAGGCCCAGAGCCGGGTCCGGCAGATCCTTCCCAACCTGCCCTACACCCTGCCCCCTGCCCAGGAAGGCCTGGATTTTCTCCAGGCAGACCCTCACGCCATCCGGGAGGCTGCCGTGGCCCAGGGGGATGTATCTTTGGTCCAGGGGCTCATTGCCGCCACCCAGGGGATCGGGAAATACACTGCCCAGGAAGTGGAGCTCCGCAGCGGCTTTACGGGACCGGTGAATCTTATGGACCTGGAAGGGGCCCAAAAGGTGGAACAGGCCATCGGAGCCATCCAGCAGGAGATCCGTCAGCGTCTGGAAGGCACGGACCCGACCGTGGTGGCCCAGATCGACAGCCGGAACCGGATGAAGAACCTGGTGCCCTATGAGCCCCAGACCCATCCGGAATGGACCCGGAAGGTGTTCCCCTCCCTGCTGGCGGCCCAGGCCTACAGCGCTTCCCTGGTGCCGGTCCAGATTCCGGAAAAGGACCTGCTCACCAAGGTGGTGGCCAGCCAGGAAGCCAAGACGGAAAAGAAGCTGAAATACCTGGCCCAGGACCTGGCCAAAGCGGAAAACGCCGAAACCCAGAAGATCATGGCGGACACCCTGATGGCCTACGGCTGGTCCCTGAAAAAGGGCCAGACTTCCTGTGAACTGGACAGTCTCTACGACGGAAAGAAGCTGAAGATCGCCCTGGCTCCGGAACTGACCCCCATGGAAAACGCCCAGGCCTACTACAAACGGTACAACAAGTTCAAACGGGCAGTGGGAGAGATCCGGCAGCAGCAGAAAGAGGCCAACGATCTGCTGGAATACCTCCAGAGCCTGGAAGTGTCCCTGGAAACCGCCTCCACCAAAGGGGAGATCGGGGAGATCAAACAGGAGATCATCTCCCTGGGCCTTTTGCCCCAGCCCCGGAAGAAACAGCCTTCCCAGAGCCGGTCCACCCCCCTGAAGGTCCAGCTCACCCCGGACACCTTCCTTTATATTGGAAAGAACAACCGGCAGAACGATTATGTGACCTTCAAGCTGGGCCGGGGCAGCGATCTGTGGTTCCATGCCAAGAACATCCCCGGGTCCCATGTGATCTTAAAGACCACCCTGCCCCAGCCCCGGGAAGAGGACATCCTGGCCGCCGCCCAGCTGGCTGCCGGGTACAGCAAGGGACGGAACGCCGACCGGGTGCCGGTGGATTATGCGGAGAAACGGCTGGTGAAAAAGCCCTCCGGAGCCAAGCCCGGATTCGTGATCTACACGGGCCAGACCACCCTATATGTAAAACCTTGTACAACTGTCCACGTCAAAAAGGACTGATTCCGTTTTTCGTTGACACTCTTTTCCCATCGTGTTACAGTATTGGTTATATTACGGCGGAAACGCCAGTACATGAGGGAAAAGAGGAATACTATGAGAAGTACAACAGTGAAAAAAGGTTCCACCCGGGCGGCCCACCGCTCTCTGTTCTATGCCATGGGATATACGGAAGATGAATTGAAGAAGCCGCTCATCGGCATCTGCAATGCCCAGAATGAAATCATTCCCGGCCATATGGATCTGGACCGGATCGCCAAGGCCGTTAAATATGGTGTGCTGGAAAACGGCGGCACCCCCATTGAATTCCCTGCCATCGGTATCTGCGACGGGATCGCCATGGGCCATGACGGGATGAAATACCCGCTGGCCAGCCGGGAACTGGTGGCGGACAGCATTGAAGCGGTGGCCAACGGCCATGCCTTTGACGCCCTGGTGCTAATCCCCAACTGCGACAAGATCGTTCCCGGGATGCTCATGGCCGCCGCCCGGCTGAACATCCCCACGGTGGTGGTCAGCGGGGGCCCCATGCTCCCGGGCCGGTACCAGGGAAAGGACATCAGCGTCAGCACCGTGTTCGAAGCCGCCGGCCGGTTTGAAGCCGGGAAGATCAGCAAACAGGAACTGTCTGCCATCGAACACTGCGCCTGCCCGGGCTGCGGCTCCTGTGCCGGGCTCTTTACCGCCAACACCATGAACTCCCTGACGGAAGTGCTGGGCATGGGCCTGCCGGGCAACGGCACCATCCCTGCCGCCTACCAGGGTGCCCGGATCGCCCTGGCCAAACAGGCCGGGAAACAGGTGATGGAAATGCTGGCCAAGAACATCCGGCCCCGGGACATCATGACCGCCAAAGCCTTCAAGAACGCCATTACCGTGGACATGGCCATGGGGGGCTCCACCAACACCTGCCTCCATCTGCCGGCCATCGCCCATGAAGCCGGGGTGGACCTGACCCTAGAAGAATTCGACGAAATCAGCAAGAAGACCCCTTACCTGACCAAGCTGAGCCCTGGTGGCACCTTCCACATGGTAGATGTGGAAGAAGCCGGGGGCATCCGGGCGGTGATGAACGAACTGGCCAAGCACGGACTCATTGAAAAGGACTGCCTCACCGTCACCGGCAAGACCGTAGGCCAGAACATCAAGGGGGCCAAGATCCTCCGTCCGGAAGTGATTCACACGGTGAAGGACCCCATCCGGAAAACCGGGGGCATCGCCGTGCTGAAAGGGAACATCGCCCAGGACTGCTCTGTGGTGAAGGAAAGCGCCGTGGCTCCGGAAATGCTGAAACATTCCGGTCCCGCCCGGGTGTTCAACTCCGAAGACGAAGCCATCGAAGCCATTGTGGGCAAGAAGATCAACCCGGGTGATGTGGTGGTGATCCGCTACGAAGGGCCCAAGGGCGGCCCGGGGATGCGGGAAATGCTGAACCCCACCGCCGTGATCACCGGCATGGGCCTGGGCAAATCCGTTGCCCTCCTCACTGACGGCCGGTTCTCCGGAGCCACCCAGGGGGCCTGCATCGGCCATATCTCCCCGGAAGCCCGGGAAGGGGGCAATATCGCCCTGATCGAAGAAGGGGACATCATCGACATCGATATCCCCAACCGGACCCTGAACGTGCGGGTCAGCGACGAAGAGCTGGCCAAACGGAAGGAAAACTGGGTGTGCCCGCCTCCCAAGGTTAAGAAGGGCTACCTGGCCCGGTACGCTTCCCTGGTGTCCTCCGCAGCACAGGGAGCGGTGCTGAAGTTTAATTGAGGATAAAAAAAGGCTGGCGCCTGCGGCGCCAGTCTTTTTTTCACGATTGGGGTGTGAATCTTTTCACACCCCCTTTTTTCTCTCCATATCCTTCATCACCCACTGCCAGGCACACCAGGCGAACAGGCCGGCGGTCAGCCAGGCCATGGGGTCGCAGGCGGCGGAGATGGCGTAGCTGTGGGTGTGCATGCCCAGAAGGGCCGTGCCGCCCCGGGCGGCCAGTTCCACCACCCCGCACAGGGTGGGCGCCAGGGCGTACCCCACCCCCTGCATGGCGTTCCGGTAAATGAAGATGCTGCTCAGGGGCAGGTAGAACCACATGGCAATGTCTCCATAGGTTTGGGCCCAAGGCATAAGGGCCGCCGGGTCCGTATCCCCGGAAAAGAAGAAGCCCATGAGCCAGGGCAGCAGATAGTGGAGCACCACCGCCGCCAGCACCGAATACAGGGCCATCACCCGGAGGGATTTCTTCACCCCCAGGCGGATCCGTTCCAGGTCTCCCCTGCCGAAATTCTGGCCTGCATAGGTGGCCATGGTCTGGCCCATGGACAGACACCCCTGGGTCAGCAGCATGGATACCTTGGAAGCCGCCGTATAAGCCGCGGCAGCGGTGGAACCGAACAGGTTGATGGCAGACTGGGCAATCATGATCCCGGAGGCGGTGATGGAAAACTGAAGAGCCATGGGCACCCCCATCCGGAGCTGTTCCCGGGTCTCATACCGGTACAGTCCCCAGTCCTGTTTCTCAGGCACCAGTACCGGCACTTTTTTCAGGATGTACACCAGGCACAGGAGCACGGAGAGCCCCTGGCTCACCACCGTGGCCAGGGCCGCCCCGGCCACTCCCATGCCAAACTGGATGATCAGCAGCAGATCCAGCCCCACATTGAGGCAGGCGGAAAACACCAGGAAGAACAACGGGGCTTTGCTGTTCCCCACGGACCGGAGGAACACGGAGGCCATGTTGTAGAACACGTTGGTGAAAAGCCCCTGGAAAATGATGGTAATGTAAGTCCGGGCATCGTTCCAGATATCCGCCGGAGTGTTCAACAGTTCCAGGAGCCAGGGCACGGCGGCGGTGCTCAAAAGGGTCATGGCCAGGGACAGGAGCAGCGCCAGAAGGGTGCCGTTGGCCACGCTCCGGCGGACCCCGGCCTCATCCTTGGCCCCGAACCGCTGGGAGGTGAGGATGCCGAAGCCGGCGGTAATCCCCAGGGCAAAGCCCAGCACCAGGAACATCAGGGTGCCGGCGGAGCCTACCGCCGCCAGAGCCCCGGCCCCCACATACCGGCCTACGATGATCATATCCGCCATGTTGTACAGCTGCTGGAACACGTTGCCCACGAACATGGGGAAAAGGAATTCCAGGATCAGGGGAAGGATGGGTCCCCGGGTCATGTCTTTTTGCATGGTTGTCACACCTCATAGAAAAAAGGGGCTGTTGCTCACGCAACAGCCCTTTTTATCAGCACAATTTCGCGCCGGCGGGGATATGGGGATCCAGCATCAGGAGATGGAGTTTCCGTTCTTCCCCTTCCATATGTTCCGCGCTGAGCAGCATCCCGCAGGATTCGATGCCCATCATCTTCCGGGGCGGCAGGTTCACAATGGCCACACAGGTCTTGCCGATCAGGTCTTCCGGATCGTAGTAGGCCTTGATGCCGCTGAGGATGGTCCGGTCGGTGCCGGTGCCGTCGTCCAGGGTGAACTGGAGCAGCTTCTTGCTCTTGGGCACGGCGAAGCAGTCCTTCACCTTCACCACCCGGAAGTCGCAGTCTGCAAACTTGTCGAAATCCACATAGTCGGTGAAGAGCGGTTCGATGGTCACGTTGGAGAAGTCGATCTTTTCCGGTGCCACCGTTTCGAAAGCCGGAGCTGCAGCAGTTTCGGCTGCCGCAGGAGCGGCGGCAGGGCCCTTGGCTGCTTCGTTCTTCCCACCGTCCAGAGGCTTCATGGTGGGGAACAGCAGCACGTCACGGATGGACACAGCCCCCGTCAGGAACATCACCAGACGGTCGATGCCAATGCCCAGGCCCCCTGTAGGAGGCAGGCCGTGCATCAGGGCGTTGATGAAGTCTTCGTCCATCATGCCGGCTTCGTCATCCCCGGCAGCCCGTTCTTCCACCTGCTTTTCGAACCGTTCCTTCTGGTCCAGAGGATCGTTCAGTTCGGTGAAGCCGTTGCACAGTTCCCGGCCGAAGATGTACCCTTCGAAACGGTCGGTGATGTCCGGATCCGCCACACTGCTCTTGGCCAGAGGAGAGATTTCCTTGGGATGGCCGGTGATGAAAATGGGCTGGATCAGGTTCTTTTCCACGAATTCATCGAAGAAGGCGTTGATGATCTTGCCAACGCCCCAGGCAGGTTCCACAGCCACACCGGCTTCTTTGGCCAGCTGCCGGGCCACTTCCACGTCCTTGACGCCGGTGAAGTCCTTGCCGCTGTATTTCTTCACAGCGTCGATCATGGACATCCGGGGCCAGGGCCCGGTCAGGTCGATTTCCGTGCCTTCATACTGGATCTTCAGGGTCCCCAGGACCTTTTCCGCACAGGTGGTGACGATTTTTTCCGTCAGGTCCATCATGGTGTTGAAATCCCCGAAAGCTTCATAACATTCCAGGGTGGTGAATTCCGGGTTGTGTTTGATGTCCATCCCTTCGTTCCGGAACACCCGGCCCAGTTCGTACACCCGTTCCAGGCCACCTACCACCAAACGCTTCAGGTTCAGTTCCGTGGCGATCCGGAGATACAGGTCGATGTCCAGGGCATTGTGATGGGTAATGAAGGGCCGTGCGGTGGCGCCCCCGGAGATGGTGTTCAGCACAGGGGTTTCCACTTCCAGGTACCCCTGGTCGTCCAGCACCTGCCGGATGCATTTGATGATCTGGGTCCGTTTTACGAACACGTCCCGGACTTCCGGGTTCACGATCAGATCCACATACCGCTGACGGTAGCGGATTTCCTTATCCTTCAGCCCGTGCCATTTTTCCGGCAGGGGTTTCAGGGCCTTGGAGAGGAATTCCAGTTTCTGGACCCGGATGGAGGGTTCCCCCATATGGGTCTTGAACACGGTGCCTTCCACCCCTACGATATCCCCGATATCCAGCAGTTTCACCACGCTGTAGGCGTCTTCGCCCAGTTCGTCCTTCCGGACATACAGCTGGATCTTGCCGGTCTTGTCCTGGAGATCCATAAAGCAGGTCTTGCCGTGGCCCCGGATGGCCAGGAGACGGCCGGCCACTTTCACTACAGTGCCGGCAGCTTCCATGGCGTCCACCTGGTCATGGACTTCTTTGGTGTGATGGGTCCACTGATAGGCATGGCCAAAGGGCAGGATGCCCTTTTCTTCCAGTTTGTGCATTTTATCCAGACGGACCTGCATCTGTTCATTGACGTCTTCGTCCGCCAGTGCTTCCTTCTCTACGTCCGGTTGGTTCTTCTTTTCGTCGGACATGAAAACCCTCCTGATTCTTTGCGAAATTATTTTGCGTCCTTGGCGGCAGCCTTTTTGGCAGCGCCGGGACGGCTTACGGCTACAATCTTGTAGTCCAGTTCACCGATGGGGGTGGTGACCTTCACCACGGAACCCACCTTCTGGCCCAGGATGGCTTTGCCCACCGGGGATTCATTGGAGATCCGGGGCGGTTCGGCCATAGGGTCGGCTTCGGTGGTCCCTACTACAGTGTATTCTTCCTGATCATGGGTTTCCATGTCTTCGATTTTCACCTTGCAGCCCAGGGAAACCACGTTTTTGGTAATGTCGGAATCCTTGATGATCTTGGCATTCCGGATCATGTTTTCCAGGGTCAGGATCCGGCCTTCCACAAAGGCCTGTTCGTTTTTGGCATCGTCATATTCGGAGTTTTCGCTGATGTCCCCGTAAGAAATGGCCACCTTCAGCCGTTCGGCCACCTGCTGCCGTTTCTCGGAACGGAGATAATCCAGTTCGTCTTCTAATTTTTTGAGACCTTCTTCGGTCAAAATTGTTTGTTCAGCCATGTTTCACGACTCCTTTATAGGCTTTTTGGCTATTACCATATCTTGTAAATTATAGAGTTTTTCCGGGGGGTTGTCAATGGGAAAGGCCCCGCCGGGGCGGGGCCGTCAAGGGTCAATGGTCAATTGTCAATAGCCGGGCAAGCCAAATGCGGACCCATTTGGCGTTGAAGGGATGGGCCCCCTGGGCGGCCGAGTTGGGCTTGCCTTCGGCGAGCCCCTACGGCGTTGATGTCGGGGAATCTTCTCCGGTCGATGGGACAAGGTCTCCTGGCCGGCCCCCTACAGAACCGCTGCCATCCCCGCCAGGGGCACCAGGAAGGCCAGGTTGGCCAGGGTGAATGCCTTCAGATAATATCCCTGGAGCCAGGGATACCGGCGTACATAATACCCATAGGAAATCAGGCTGGCCATGGAGGCGATCAGGGTCCCCAGGCCCCCGATGTCCGTACCCAGCACCAGGGCCCGGCCGTTGTCCGTGAACCCGGACAGCAGCACCGCCGCCGGCACGTTGCTGATCACCTGGCTGGCCAGAAGGGCCGTAAAAAATTCCCGCCCCTCCAGAAAGGAAATCAGCAGCTGCCGGAAGGCCGGGATCTGGCCCAGGTTCCCGATCAGCACAAAAAAGGCCACAAAAGTCCCCAGCAGCCGGTAATCCACCCACCGGAACCACCGGGGCCGGACGGCCAGGATTCCCAGGGTCACCGCCCCCAGGGTCACCCGCCAGTCCAGCACATGGGCCACGGTCAAAAGGCACAGACAGAACAGGAACCCCAGGAGCTTTCCGTATTTCCCGGGGCTCCCTTTCCCGGGTTCCCCCCTCCCCCGTTTTTCCAGAGGCCAGCAGGGCACCCACAGGACCACCCCCAGGGCCAGCATCCCCAGGGACACCAGAGTGTAGGGCAGCAGCAGGGCCAGGAATCCCCCCAATTCCATCTGATAATGGAAGTACAGGTACAGGTTCTGGGGATTCCCCACCGGGGTGACCATGCTCCCCAGGTTGGCGGCCAGGGTCTGGAGGACGATGATCCGGGCTGTCTGTTTTTCCGTTGCCTGCCCGGCCAGGCTGAGGAGAGCAAAGGGGACGAAGGTGATCAGGGCCACGTCGTTGGTGACCCACATGCTGCCGAAGAAGCAGGCAAACACCAGCACCGCCCCCAATTGCCGGGTGGTGGACAGCCTTTCCAGGAGATGGTCCAGGAGCCTGTCAAAGAAGCCCGTTTCCCGCAGACCCCCGATCACCCCCATAAGGCAGAACAGAAGGGCCAGTACCGGCAGGTTGAGGGCCCTCACCAGAGCCCGTGAAGGAGGCACCGCCCCAAAGGACAGCAGGGCCCCCAGGGAGGCCAGGAAAAGGATGGTGTTGGCGCGGATCCAGGGGAGAAGAGTATGGAAGAAGAAGTTCATGGAGGTCGTCCTTTCGGTTGGGAAGGGCCCCGCCAGGGCGGGGCCGTCAATGGTCAATGGTCAATTGTCAATGGCCGGAGGAGGCCAAATGCGGACCCATTTGGCGTTGAAGGGATGGGCCCGACCGGCGGCCGGGACGGGCTTGCCTTCGGCGAGCCCCTACGGCGTTGGGGTCGGGGAGTCTTCTCCGGTCGACAGGACCAGGTCCCCCAAGTTTTGGTGCAGGAAGGACGACGGCGCCGGGTACTGCGGCGCCTAACCCACCACCAGCCTTGCGGCTGGTCCCCCGCCCTTGCAAAGGGCGGATAAAAACTCGGGAACTTGGTCCCTCGTTTTCTGGTACTGCAATATGCTGCGTATACTGAAAGCAACGGGCGGTCAGCCCGATCCTTTTTCCGCCCCTGCATAGGATGAATATAGATCATGCGGGATCTCCCCTGGTACTCCCAAAAGCTATGGGCGCAAGCCCGAGTGCTTATCCGCCCTTTCCAAGGGCGGGGGACCGTTGCGCCTGCGCAATGGTGGTGGGTTAGCAGCCCCCGGGGCTGCGTTTTCCTTCAAAACCCTTTGCCCCCGGCAAAGGGTCTCCATCGGCCAGTGACCAGTGACCGTTGACCAGTGACAAAAAGGGACTGTGAAAAAATGATTCTTTTCACAGTCCCTTTCCTTTGGCTGCCGACTAGTGACTGTTGGCTTTTCTTACAGCATCCCCTTCACTGCGGCCAGCACTCCGTCAAAATTGATGGCATGGGTCACTTCGGGGACGTATTCCACGTAGGTCACTTTGTCGTTTTTGTCGATGACCACGACCCCCCGGGCTTCCAGCCGCAGGCCGTCCATAAGGAAGCCGTAGTTCTTCCCGAAGGAAGCGTCCCGGTGATCAGACAGGGTCACCACGTTTTCCACCCCGGCGGCGCCGCACCAGCGGGCCTGGGCAAAGGGCAGGTCCATGGAGACCGTGAGCACCACCACATCTTCGGACAGGCCGGTGACATCCTGATTGAACCAGCGGGTCTGGGCGTCGCAGACCCCGGTATCCAGGGAAGGCACCACGGAGATCACTTTGATCTTCCCTTCATAATCCTTCAGTGTCTTTTCCCCCAGTTTGTTGTCGATGAGTTTGAAATCAGGAGCCTGCTGGCCCACTTTCACTTCCGGCCCCACCAGGGCCACAGGGTTGCCGGCAAAAGTTACGGTACGTTTTTCCATATTGAAATTCCTCCTCTATATGATCAGAATGGATAGTTTGTTGGTATAGATATAGTATAGCATTTTAAGAATGATTCGTAAATAGAATTTTGTAAAAGATTGGTGGAAAGGACCCCCTACCCGCTGCCCCGGGTCCTTCCCCCCTTGCTCCACGGGACTAGGATGCTTCTATTCGTCGCATCCGTCGCAGGGGAACACAGCCCCCTGGGCGGCCGGGTTGGGCTTGCCTTCGGCGAGCCCCTACGGCGTTGGGGTCGGGGAGTCTTCTCCGGTCGTTGGGACCAGGTCCCCCAAGGGCCGGTGCAGGAAGGAGGACGGCGCCGGGTATTGCGGCGCCTAACCCACCACCAGCCTTGCGGCTGGTCCCCCGCCCTTGCAAAGGGCGGATATAGGCTGGGTCCATGGACCCATTGCTTATTTGAGTACAAGGGCGAAGCCCGTGTACTTGTTATCCGCCCTTTGCAAGGGCGGGGGACCGTTGCGCCTGCGCAATGGTGGTGGGTTAGCAGCCCCACCGGGCTGCGTTTCCCGTTCAAAACCATTTGCCCCCCGCAAATGGTCTCCTTTGGCGTGAGGCGCAAAAAATCCCCCTGGTTTCCCAGGGGGATTTCGTTGTGCCTGTTCAGGTCTGATCTTACATCATCCCGGGCATCCCAGCGCCCATGGCAGGGGCTGCTGCGGCGCCTTTTTCAGCCGGTTTGTCGGCTACTACGGCTTCCGTGGTCAGGATCATGGAAGCGATGGAAGCGGCGTTCTGGAGAGCACTGCGGGTTACTTTGCAGGGATCCACGATACCAGCTTTGATCATATCCACATATTCTTCGGTGGCAGCGTTGAAGCCGGTGCCTTTGGCAGCCTTCTTCACAGCTTCCACGATGACGGCGCCTTCCAGGCCGGCGTTGTTGGCGATTTGCCGTACCGGTGCTTCAATGGCCCGTCTTACAATATCGATACCGGTCTTTTCATCACCGTCAGCCTTGGCTTCCAGTTCGTCCAGAACCGGCTGTACCTGCAGCAGAGCGGTGCCGCCGCCGGCCACAATGCCTTCAGCCACAGCAGCACGGGTGGCGTTCAGGGCATCTTCGATACGGAGTTTCTTGTCTTTCAGTTCGGTTTCGGTAGCAGCACCAACCTTGATCACAGCTACGCCGCCGGACAGTTTGGCCAGGCGTTCCTGGAGTTTTTCCTTGTCGAACTGGGATGTGGTGGCAGGGATCTGGGCCTTGATGGAGGCGATCCGGTCAGCCACAGCCTGTTTGTCGCCGCCGCCGTCAACGATGGTGGTCATGTCTTTGGTTACCCGTACCTGACCGGCAGTACCCAGGTCAGCCAGGGTAGCGCTGTCCAGTTTCCGGCCCACTTCTTCACTGATGACCGTAGCACCGGTGAGAGTGGCGATATCCTGGAGCATGGCCTTCCGGCGGTCACCGAAGCCAGGAGCCTTTACAGCCACAGCCTTGAAGGTGCCACGCAGACGGTTCACAACCAGGGTAGCCAGAGCTTCCCCTTCCACGTCTTCAGCGATGATTAGCAGTTCACGGCCCTGTTGTACAACCTTTTCCAGGACGGGCATAATGTCGTTGATCAGGGTGATCTTCCGGTCCGTAATGAATACGTACGGGTTGCTCATAACGGCTTCCATCTTGTCAGGATCCGTTACCATGTAGGGGGAGATGTACCCACGGTCGAACTGCATGCCTTTTACGGTTTCCAGGGAGGTGTCCATGGTCTTGGATTCTTCCACGGTGATTACACCGTCGTTGCCCACTTTTTCCATGGCATCGGCGATCAGCCCGCCGATTTCTTCATCACCGGCGGAAATGGAGGCAACCTGTGCCTTTTCTTCCTTGGTGCTGACAGCCTTGGCGCTCTTCTTCAGTTCGTCAACCAGGGCATCGGTGGCTTTCTTGATCCCTTTCTTCAGGACCATGGGGTTGGCACCGGCCACCACGTTCTTCATCCCTTCATGGACGATGGACTGGGCCAGCACCGTAGCGGTGGTGGTACCGTCGCCGGCGATGTCGTTGGTCTTGGTGGCGACTTCACGGACCAGGGCGGCGCCCATGTTTTCGAACGGATCTTCCAGTTCAATATCCTTGGCAATGGTTACCCCATCGTTGGTGATGGTGGGAGAACCGAATTTCTTTTCCAGTACAACGTTCCGGCCTTTGGGCCCCAGGGTTACCTTTACGGCATCAGCCAGGGCATTGACACCCCGTTCCAGGCCACGGCGGGCATCTTCATCAAATTTAATCAGTTTAGCCATATTGATCGACTCCTTAATTCCAGATAATGTACGGTTTGGTATTTTCTACCAGATACGGGACGGAGGAAAGCTTTCAGTCTTCCACAACCGCCAGGATATCGCTGTCTCTCAGGATGATGTAGTCTTTCCCGTCCAGGGTTACATCACTGCCGGAGTATTTGGCGAATACCACCACATCCCCTGCCTTCACTTCGGAAGGGACCCGGGTGCCGTTTTCCAGGAGACGGCCGGTGCCTACGGCAACCACTTTGCCGGTCTGGGGTTTGTCTTTGTGAGCAGTATCCGGCAGGTAAATGCCGCTGCTGGTTTTTTCTTCTTGTACAATGGGTTCAACTACAACATGATCATCCAAAGGTTTTAACATCTTACGTATCCCCTTTCATTCTATGAGCAATGGGTTGTTTGCATTTTTTATTAGCACTCATTTCACTGGAGTGCTAACTACAGTATCTATAATAGCATGTTTCCAAAAAAAATCAAGCCCTTTGACTATTTTTTGTCAAAAGGCTTGAAAACTTTTTTCTCCAGGGTCCGGACCACCTGGTCGTACCTGTCCGGGTCGTGGGGCAAAAGGCAGCGGCTGCAGTCTTTGTTCCCATCTCCCAGCCGGGTGAAATCCCCGCCGCAGTCCGGCACCAGGTACAGGGGGCAGTAGCAGAACAGGCAGTTGAACCGGTCCGGGTCCGCCCCTTTGTGGCAGGGAAAGAATTCGCACTGCCGGTGGGCAAAGAACTTGTACCGGCAGCTCATGGTTCCAGCAGCTTCCCGTAGGCCTGGGCCAGGCTGCCGAATTCGTACATGGAAAGGGATTCCCCTCTCCGCTTCCCGTCGATGCCGGCCCCATCCAGCAGCGCCTTCACCTGATCCGGGGTGATCCCCAGGGTCTTCAGGCAGTTGCTGAGCATTTTCCGCCGCTGGGAAAAGGCCGCCTTCACCACCCGGAAGAACAGCTTCGCCGGAACATCCACCGCCGGGTGCTCCCGTTTGTCGCAGACCACCACCATGGAATCCACCTTGGGGGCGGGCATAAAGTCCCGGGCGGGCACCGGTATGGCCAGCCGGGGCTGGGAATAATACTGGAGAGCCAGGGACAGAGGGCCGTAATCCTTCCCTCCCGGAGCAGCGATCATCCGCTCCGCCACTTCCTTCTGGACCATCACCACCAGCCTCTGGAGGGGCAGATCCTCTTCCAAAAGGGCGAAGATGATGGGGGTAGTGATGTAATAGGGCAGGTTGGCGGCCACGGTAAAGGGCCGGTGCTCCGTCACTTCCCCCAGGTCCACCTTCAGCACGTCCCCGGGGACGATTTCCACATTGTCATACCCTTCCAGGGTTTTGGCCAGGACGGGCAGCAGGGTCCGGTCGATCTCCACGCTTTTCACCTGGGCCCCGGTCTCCGCCAGGGCCTGGGTCAGGGTGCCGATTCCCGGGCCGATTTCCAGCACCAGGTCTCCGGGGCCCACCTGGGCTTCCCGGGCGATTCCCCGGACCACCTGTTCATTGATCAAAAAGTTCTGTCCGAACTTCTTCTTGGCCCGGAGGCCAAAAGTATCGAGGATGTACCGGGTCACGTCCCGGCTGGCGATCACTGGATGCAGCATGTCATTTCCCTTCCCCGTCGATTTCTGCCAGAGCGGCCTGGAATTCCTCCCGGGTCACTCCGTAATTGTTCAGCCGATGGACCATCTGCTTGGCGTTCCCGTAGCCGATGCCCAGGATGGCTCCCAGTCTGTCCCGCCGGGCCACCGCCTCCGGAGACCCTGACAGCCCGGAAACAAACAAGTCCCGAGAGGAAAATTCCTTTCGGGGCTCCATTTCCTGGAAACGGACCTTGGACAGGGCTTTCCGGATGGCCTCCGGCTGGGCCTGTTCAATGCCCACATCATGATGGGCCAGGGCCTCCGCCTTGGGCACAAAAGCCTGTCCGGCTTTGGGGAAGCGCTCCGTCAAGAATTTCCGGATCCGCTCTCCCGCGCCGTCGGGATCGGTCATGATGATGATCCCCCGTTTCCTGTAGGCTGCTTCGATCAGGGCCAGGGTATGGGGCGCCAGGGTGAATCCCCCGGTCTCGATGGTCTCAGCATCCACTGCTTTCTTCACCGCCACGGTGTCCATCTTGCCTTCTACTACCAGCACTTCTTTCAGCACGATTTTCTCCTGTCTTTTACTCCAAGAAATACACAGTCACATCCCGCCGGCCCCAGGAAATGGCATCGCCATAATCTTCCATGAACAGGTCGATGGTATTGCCGTTGATGGCGCCGCCGCAGTCCGCTGCCACAGCAAAGCCGTAGCCGGGGATGTACATCCGGGTACCGTAGGGGATCACGTCCGGATCCACGGCCACCACCCCATGATAGGGGACTACGCCGGTGGAGGTGAGCCCTGTGCCGCTGCCTTCTGCCATGGTGTAGGCGGATGCTTCCACCGTCCGGGCAGAGCGGTAACGGACGAAACCACGGGAGGTTTCGATCATATTCAGGTTGTTCCCCGTACCCACTTCCACGATTTCAGGGACCGGTTCCGAGAGCACTTCCCGGTTCAGCTCCTGTCTTACGGTTTCGCTGCCCACCTTGATTTCCCGGTAGGTGACCTTTTCCTGCCCGTTTTGGCCGGGGAAGATCACATTCTGCCGGCCCCGGGGCAGGTTGTCATTGTTCCGCATCTCCACTTCATAGGGGATGTCCCGGGTTTCGGTGGTCAGTTTATTGGTGGGAGAAATAATGTGGATGGTCATGTCCGGGGTCACTTCCGTGTCCAGTCCCGGATAGACCTGGAATCCTTTGTAATCCACTCCCACGGCATTCAATACGTCTCGCACGGTTTTGCGTCCGATGGTGTATTCGGTGGTCCTTCCTGCTTTCCAAACTTTCACGGGCATGGCCCGGGTCACTTCGATGGTAGCTCCATCATTGAGTTTTTCCTCTTCGCCGACCAGTTCATATCCGTCGGCTTTCTGAAGAACAACACCGGCTTCTTCCAGGGCTCCCTGAACGGTCAGGGCTCTGGTCTGCAGGGTTATGGTCTGTCCGTCCACTTTGATGCTCACGGTTTTGGGCTGGGCCGCAAAGCCCACCAGGTTCACGCTGGCAGCCAGCAGCAGGCAGACAACAATCCACTTGTAGGGACGCTTAAAAGGTTGTGATTTTCGCAAAGTTTCGCCTCCTTAAAGTGCTTGCATCATACCATAAGGAGGCGTTTCCTGTCAAAATTAAATTAGTACCAGGTACTAAAATTATACATTCGGACAGGTGTAATTTGTGACGTTTTTGTAGACTGTACAGCTGTTTTACTGGTTTGTAAGACGGAAAAACAGCTTTTTCGCATTATTTGTTGAACTTTCCATGATTTTTTCCGGTGTGGTCCCCCGGAGTTCCGCCGCCCGCTCTGCCACAATGGCGGTGTACAGAGGGTTGTTCCGCTTTCCCCGGTAAGGCACAGGGGCCATGTAGGGGGAATCGGTCTCGAACAGGATCCGGTCTTCCGGCACCCGGGCCAGGATGGATCTTACCCCCCGGTCGTTCTTGAAGGTGCTGGTGCCCCCGAACCCCAGGTACCAGCCCAGGGCCAGGGCCTCTTCCGCCATGGCCCAGTCCCCGGAAAAGCAGTGGAGCACCCCCCGGACGCCTTTGCCTTCTTCCCGGATGATCCGGAGCACGTCCTCATGGGAATCCCGGTCGTGGATGATCACCGGCAGGCCGGTTTTCCGGGCCAGGTCCAGCTGGCGGATCAAAAATTCCTGCTGCAGGCCGTGGGGAGAATGTTCATCGTTGTAGTAATCCAGACCGATCTCCCCGATGGCCACCACCCGGGGATCGGCGCACCAGGCTTCGATCTGTTTCAGGTCCTCCAGGCTGCTGTGGCTGATCTCTTCCGGATGGATCCCCACTGCCGCCCACACAAAGGGATACTCATGGGCCAGCTGGAGGGCCATTTGGGAGCTGGGAATATCACAGCCGGGATCAATGATCCCGGCCATGGTCTCTCCGATGGAACGGAGCAGTTCTTCCCTGTCTTCGTCAAAATCCTCCACGTCCACATGGGCGTGGGTATCGAACAAAGGAAGCTTATGCATGTTATTTCACCTTGCTGCCGGAGGCGATCCCCGGCACTTCCGCCAGTTTCAGGTTCCCCTGGCCGTCAGAGGCGGCCAGCAGCATCCCCCGGGATTCCACGCCCCGGAGCTTGGCCGGCTTCAGGTTGGCGATGACGATCACGTTCTTGCCCGTCAGTTCTTCTTCCTTGTAATAGGGAGCGATGCCGGAAACGATGGTCCGGACTTCGTCCCCCACCTTCACTTCGATCTTCAGCAGCTTGTCCGCGTTGGGCATTTTTTCCGCCTTCTGGATGGTGCCCACCCGCAGGTCCAGTTTGCCGAAGTCTTCGATGGTGCACTGGTCCGGGTTCACGACCCCTTCAGCCTTTTTCTCCGCCTTCTTGTCCTTTTTGGCCGGTTTGGCTTCTTTTTTGGGTTCCGGAGCCTTGTCTTCTTCCTCTTCTTCGATCCGGGGGAAGATGGGCTGGCCCTTGGCCACTTTGGTGCCGTCAGGGAAGTTGCCCCAGGCCACGTCGTTCAGGTCGAACTGTTCCGGAGTCTCCAGGCCCAGCTGGGCGAAGATCTTGGGTGCGGTGAAGGGCATCATGGAGGAGATCAGGATGGCGATGTTCCGGACCGCATCTGCCAGGTTGTACATCACCGCTTCCAGCCGTTTGGCCTGGGCGGGATCCTTGGCCAGGATCCAGGGGGTGGTTTCGTCGATGTACTTGTTGGCGGCCCCCACATAGGCCCAGATAGCCTTGATCCCGTCGTTGAGGGCGTATCTGTCCATGGCGGCCCGGTAGTTCTTCAGGGTTTCGGCGGCCAGGCTGCGGAACTTCTCATCGGTTTCGCTGTCCACCACAGTCTTGTGGACGATGCCCCCGTGGTATTTGTCGATCATGGAAACGGTCCGGTACTGGAGGTTCCCCAGGTCGTTGGCCAGGTCGGAGTTGAACCGTTTGATCAGGCCCTTCCGGGAATAGTTCCCGTCGCTGCCCAGGTTGATTTCCCGGAGCAGGAAATACCGGACGGCGTCAGCGCCGAATTCTTTGATGGGCTGCACCGGATCCACCACATTGCCCTTGGACTTGGACATTTTGTCCCCGTCCACCACCAGCCAGCCGTGGCCGTACACTTCCTTGGGCAGGTCGAAGCCCATGGCCATCAGCATGGCCGGCCAGATAATGGTATGGAACCGGACGATTTCCTTCCCCACCAGGTGGAGGTCTGCCGGCCAGAACCGGTTGAATTTGTCCATGTCCTGACCGAAGCCGATGCCGGTGAAGTAGGCCAGCAGGGCGTCGAACCACACGTACACCACATGTTTGGGGTCAAAGGGCACCTGGATGCCCCAGTCGAAGCTGCTCCGGCTGATGCACAGGTCTTCCAGTCCCTGTTTGATGAAGTTGATCATTTCGTTCCGGCGGGAAACAGGCTGGATGAAATCCGGATGGGTCTCGATGTATTCCAGGATCCGGTCCGCATATTTGGACATCCGGAAGAAATAGCTGGATTCCTTCATTTTTTCCACAGGACGGCCGCAGTCCGGGCACACGCCCCCGGCTTCCTCCACCTGGTGTTCGGTCCAGAAAGATTCGCAGGGCACGCAGTACAGGCCTTCGTAGTCTTTTTTATAGATGTCTCCCTGTTCCCACACCTTCTGGAGCAGGGTCTGGACGGTCTTTTCGTGTTCCGGGCTGGAAGTGCGGACGAAGGAGGTGTAGCTGACCCCCAGCATCTCCCACAGCTTCTTGAAGTCCGCCACGATCTTGTCGGTGTATTCAATGGGCTTTACCCCGAAGGATTCCGCCTTCCGCTGGATCTTCAGCCCGTGTTCGTCACTGCCGGTGATGAACTGGACATCAAAGCCGTTGGCCCGTTTGTACCGGGCGATGGTGTCGGCAATGGTGGTGCAGTAGGCATGTCCAATGTGCAGGTCGGCGCTGGGATAGTAAATGGGCGTCGTAATATAAAAAGCAGGTTTCGTCATGGTCATTCCCCTTTGTCAAATAAAAATAATGCTCTGGTATACTATCATATCACAAATGGGCGGGAGATGCACGGAAAAGGGGCTGTTGCAAGAGCAACAGCCCCTTTTTGTCAGCGGTCAATGGTCAGCGGCCGGTGGAAGCCAAACGCGGCTGGCGTTTGGCAGGAAACGGAAACGCAGCTGCCGCTGCTAACCCACCACCAGCCCTGGGGCTGGTCCCCCGCCCTTGAAAAGGGCGGATAAAAACGCGGGGCGCAAGGGCCCCTTGTTTTGATGCTGAGAACCGCACAGAACTCTTCTGCTTTGAGATAAAAAAGCAATGGGCGTCAGCCCGAGCGTATATCCGCCCTTTTCAAGGGCGGGGGACCGTTGCGCCTGCGCAATGGTGGTGGGTTAGCAGCCTCCGGCTGCGTCTCTGTTCAAAACCATTTGCCCCCGGCAAATGGTCTCCTTCGGCTGCTGACCGCCCCCTTACCCCCTCACTTCCCGGAGCAGCTCCCGGATGTTCTCCTGCTGGTTTTCTTCGGTCACTTCTTCGGAGAAGGGGATCACGTTGGCGGCGGGGCGGATCTCTTTGACCGGCAGCTGGCAGTTGTAGAAGCTTTCCAGCTGCTGTTCTCCGTGGGTAAGGCCGTAGAGGATCTCCAGGCCCCGTACCGCCACTTCCACCGGCTGTCCCTTTTCTTCATAGGGCACCGGGCTGAGAGACAGCAGGTATTTGTAGCTCATTTCCGGCATCAGTTCCTGGAGGACCTTTTTCCGGTAGCTGTACTTGGCGTCCAGGATCAGGTAGTTTTCCCGGTTCCCCTGCTTCCACCGGAGGAGATAATCCGGGGTGTAGTAATGGCCCTCTTCCAGGGGCTTGAAGGCGTAGGTGGTGTTCCGGTACAGGTGGATGGCCCCCGGGCCCTGTTCCGGCTGGTCCGTGAGCACCGGCTGGAAGAACAGGGTCAGTTCCTCGTCCCCCCGCTCCAGCCGGTACACGTTCTGGTACCCGGAATGGTCGTACAGGTTCCGGCTGCCCAGGGTGTACACCTTCCGGCGGCATTCCTCCAGTACGAACCCTTCCTGCCGGAGCCCCTGGAGCAGCCGGGCCAGGCAGTAGATCTCGAACACGAAGGTGTTTTCGTACAAATTGAGGAGCATCCGCTCCCGGGGGAAGTGGCGGCAGGTGTTCTGGTACCACTGGTGGATGCACAGGTAGATCCGGTAATACTGGGGCACCCGGAAAAAGGGCTCCGTAGGTTCCGGCATCTGGCTGGCGTCCAGCAGGGTCACCGGCAGGATCTGCCGGTAGGACACGAACATTTCCTGGAGCCGCTCCTCCACCTCATCGCACCGTTCCAGGAATCCCTTCAGCATGTGGGCGGCGTTGGCGTAGAGCACCTGGGAAGACAGCTGGTACCCCTCCCGGTCGGCTTCCGGCAGATCCAGCCCCTGGACCAGGGCCCGGATTTCCTTTCCCTCCTCCCCGATGTCGTAGAGCATCCGCTGGAGGAAGCTGAGGACCACCTGGTTCTCGTACACGTCCCGGCTCATTTTGTCCTGGGTCATCAGGAGTTTTTCCGGCAGGTAGTGCTTGTCCCCCACCTGGATCCCGAAGGGGGCCTCCCGGAGGTATTCCGGGTGCCGGACCAGGTACTGGAGGGTGTGGGGGCTGACAGTCTGGACCTTTTCCGTCCAGTCCACCACTTCGGCGGTTTCCAGAGTATGCCGGCAGTTGGCCTTGAAATACCCGTAGTTTTCCTCATACACCTGGAGGATCTCCTCTGCCAGGGTCAGCTGGGACAGGAAATCCTGGAACCCGTTCCGGCTGTCCGGGCCGGTGCCCTCCGGGGCTTTATCCCGCAAAAGCGGCGCCTGGTGGGCGTAGATGTATTCCACCATGGCCTTCAGGTTTTCCTGCTGCTGGGAAGGCTGGATCAGTACCGGCAGCAGGTCCGTGTACCAGGTCTCTCCCGGCTCCTCCCCTTTCTGGAGGGTGATTTCCAGTTCCACCAGCCCCATATGGTAGGCAAAAATATTGTAGGGAAACAGGATCATGTGCCGGCGGCTGTCCCAGAGACTGTTGAGGGGCTTCCCGTTAAGGGAGACCCCTGCCCCTGTGCAGTCCCAGTCTCCCGGCAGTTCCAGGTCGTAGTGGAGGTTTTCCCGCACCCCCTGGTGACCGGCGGCGGCCAGCACCCGTTCCGCCGAATGGGGACGGGGCTCCCGGGTCACCGGCAGGGTCAGGACTTCTCCGTTCTGTTCCCGGAGACGGATGAATTGTTCCATGGCCATCTTAGTGGAAGAACTGGAAGAACTTCATCCGCCGGTTCCCCCACTGGAGGATCTGGTCCAGCAGGGCCGCACTCTGGACCATCCGGTTGCCTTCACAGTCGTCCCGGAACTGGATCAGCCATTTTTCGTATTCCGCCCCGTTGCCGCTGAGTTTGGGCAGGATCTTCTGGGCCACCGCATAGTCCAAAGCGATGATCCCGGGCCGGATGTGGTCTTCCGGTTCCATGAGCCGGGCAGCCACCTTCCAGTACCGGCGGAGGGCCAGCTCGATCCGCATGCTCAGGTAGATGTTCTGTTCCGCCAGCCGGGCCTTGATCCGGTCGTACACGTTCTGTTCCACGCTGGTCAGCTGGCAGCTTTCCCGGGGCGCCACGTCGAACAGGCTCTTCAGCTGGCTCCAGGACAGCAGCTGGATATCCCCCTGGCTGATCCCCTGGGTCATTTCCGGCACCGCGTCAGTCCGGGGCAGGGTGATGATCCAGGCCCGGTCGATGAGCCGGGGAGACAGGGTCTCGGTGGTGTGGTCGTTGTTGATGGTGGCCAGGAAATGGAGTGTCTCCGGCAGCTGGAGCCGGTGGTTGTACCCCAGGCTCAAGGTGTGTTCCCCGTCCCAGTCATCGCACACGTTCATAAAGTCCGCCCAGTAGTATTCCATGGGGGACAGGTTGGCCTCATCCAGCAGGATGTAATAGGGGAACTGGCGGATCCCCCGGGTCTTTTCCCAGTCCAGCAGCTTCAGCCCGTCGTACACGTCCCGGTTGCTTTCCTCAAAGGTCCGGGTCAGCGGGTTGTAGTACCCGATCAGGTCCCGTTTGGAGGTCCAGCCCCGTTCCACGGACACCGGGATGTACCGGTTGGCGGTGCTCATGAATTCCTGTTCCCCGATCTTCCGGTCAAACTGGGTGAGCCCCAGCACCTTCCCCAACAGGTTGCAGAAGGAGGTTTTGCCGCTGCCGGGAGCCCCGGAGAATACGGTAAGGAACCCCTGGTGGGTGCAGATCAGCAGGTTCAGGATCAGGTTCCGGCTGTACTGGGGCCGTTCCTTCTGGATGGCGGTGATCAGGTAGTCCAGGGCCTTCCGGTTGTTGGTGCCGGAGGCAGGCAGGCTGTTGATGGCTTCCGCCAGTGCTTCCGGGCTCTGGGGCCGGGGCTTCTGGTTCTTCCGCTGTTCCGCCTGGGCCAGGGCCTTCCGGGTGCGGGCGGGCAGCCCTTTGGCACTGCCCAGGTCCTGCCAGATGTCCGGATACCGTTCCAAAAGGGCGGTGATGAAGTCCTGGCTCCACCGCTTGTTCAGGTTTTCCAGCAGATGCCGGTAGAGAAAGTCCCCCACCTGTTCATACCCTTCCCGGGCAGCGTCGTCCCCTTCCAGGATGGCTTCCAACCGGGCGATCCGTCCCTGGCGGATGTGGGCCGGGAGACCGCTGAACAGCTGGGTCTTTTCCCGTTCCAGGAAGCTTTTCAGCACCCCGGGCTTCACCAGGTCTCCTTCGTCCACCTGGACGGATTTCACCAGGCTCCGGAGGAGCACTTCGTCCGGCACCCGGTCCACCAGCTGGGAGGGAGACCCGGGCACCCGGTGCCAGAACACCCATTCCGTCTTTTCCTGCCGGCTGGCCCAGGTGCCTTCTGCCGGGTAGAAGGTGACGGGCTGCCAGGCTTCCGGCGGGCAGGCGGTCAACAGGTACTGGTTTTCCGGCACATCGCTCTGGAGGAAGAAGCCGAACCGGATGTTCTTCTGGACCTCATAGGGCCCGGCGATCCACCCGTCCCGGAGCTGGAGCAGGATCTGCTTGCCGGCGAAAAGGCCCGGTTCCTGGAGCCGGAGCACCGTATCCATGGAAAGAGGATCCAGGAGATGGGTCTCCGGCACCTGTTCATAGAGCCCTTCCCCAAAGGGGAACCGGAGACGGCCGTCCTTCAGGGCGTCGATGCAGAACACCCGGTAGGCCGTGGACCGGAGATTCCCCTGGCTGTCCTTGTTTTCCACCAGGGAATGGGGGCCCAGGTCCAGGAACACAATGTCGTTTTCGTGGAAGTGTTCTTCCATGTATTTCTGGTCGCTGTGGAGGCTGTACCACAGGTTGATGTTCTTGTACTGTTCCGCCCGGGGGATCAGGGCATCGATCTCTTCCGGGGACAGGGCCCGGTAGGTTCCCTGTTCCCATACCCCCATGGGGGTGAAGTTGTAGAAGCTGTCCACAATGTTGATCCGGCCCACATAGGTGGTGAAGGGTTCTTCTTCCGGGGCTTCCGGTTCCGCCGGAGCGGCCGGTTCGTCAGGAGCCGGGGCCGGTTCTGCCGGTGCCGGGGCGGCTTCCGGCTGGGGAGCCGGGGTGTTCCGGGGTTCCGGAGCAGGGGTTTCCGGGACTTCCGGCTGGGCCGGGGCGGCTGTTTCTTCCGGTGCTGCCTCTTCTGCCGGAGCCGGGGTTTCTTCCGGGGCCGGTTCCGGAGCGGCGTTCTTCTTCCCCCGGCGGTTCCGGGCGGCCTTGTCCCATTTCCGGCTGTTCCGGGTCTTCCGGGAGGCCGGTTCTTCCGGGGCTTCTTCCGGGAAAGCTTCCTGTTCCCGGTTTTCTTTGTTATCTTTGTTATCTTTGTTATCTTTGTTATCTTTGTTATCTTTGTTATCTTTACTATCTTTATTTTCTTTGCTGTTCCTGGCTTCCTTGTTCTCTTTGGCCCCTTTCTTCTCTTTGGAGTCCTGGGTTTCCCGGGCCTCCTTTTCCTTCTTCTTCAGCAGGGATTCCGCCTGGTGCTGTTTCCCTTCCGGATAGGGCATTCCGGCCATTTCCAGCACCATCCACAGGGCATTGGGACGGAAGGGCTGCTTTTTATTCTGGCAGATCCGTCCATATTTCAGCAGCAGTTCCGCCATGGCATCCGGGCTGTATTTGCAGATTTTCCTGATATTCTCCGGATCCTTCCCTACAATCTGCTGCAGGTTCCGGCATACCTGGCCCAGGAAGGCCTGGAAGGTATAGGCGGCAATATCCCGGTAGATCCGGTCCCCTTCCTTGTACAGTTCCACCGCAAAGGGGACGATTTTTTCCCGGACCCGGGGGGACCGTTTGTCCAGTTTCCCCAGCTGGATAATGTATTTCCGGTATTTCCGGCTGTTCCCCTTCATGGGCTTCAGCAACACTTCCACCGGGGTGGTTTCATAGATCAGCTGCAGATACCGGTCGTTGATATTCTCCAGTTCCTCTTCAGAAACGGTCAGGAAGGAGGGTATAACAGGAGATTTTGGCTTTTTCGGCGATTTCATGGTGTGACCTCCAAAAATAAAATATAAGAGTAATTTGACAAATAAAAAGAAAGCCCACGCCTCAAAAAGCGCGGCTTTCTTTATTATACCCGTGGATGTGGGGCCGGGTCAAGGAAGAGGTCTACCCCTTCCCCTCTTCCAAGCCTTTGTGCCTTCTTTCGTGAAGAGCATAATAGGAGGCCTTGTCCTGGTACATTTCCCGGTCAGCCTGGCGGATGGCCTGCCGGATGTGGGCGGAATCCTCCAGCCACAGGGACCCTACAGCCAGGATGGGTTCCGGGTCTTCAGCCAGTTCCCGGCGGATCTGCTCCACCCGGCGGGAAAATTCCCGTTTCCCCAGGTTCCGGGCCAGCACGATGAATTCGTCTCCCCCTTCCCGGAACACCTGCTCCCGGGAAAAGTTCCTGACCAAAACCCCGACGGCCCGGCGGATCAGCTCATCCCCGGCCTGGTGGCCCTGTTGGTCGTTGGTGGCTTTCAGACCGTTCACATCGGCGTAGATCACCCCCAGGGGACGATTCCGCCGGGCCAGGCTGTGGAGAGTCTCCTGGAGGGCGTTCCGGTTGTGGACCCCGGTAAGGGCGTCGTACCGGTTCATATGCTCCAGCTGTTTCACCAGCTTGTGGTTCCGGATCTTGAAACTGAGGAAATAGGAAATGGTTTCCAGCACTTCCCGAGTGTTGATCAGGTCATTTACCTCGTAATTGTCCGCTCCCAAAAAGCCCACGATCTGTCCCTGCAGGTAAAAGGGTGCGGCGATCAGCCGCTGGATGTTCTGCCGCTTCAGGTTCTCGTAGTCCACCGGATCATCTTCCCGCAGCAGTTCGATGTCTTCAATCAGCACACAGGTGGAACTTTCCAGGAACTGGCTCCAGCCTCCCATGTACAGCTGATAATCCTTGTTCTGCAGGGTCTGGATTTCCGGTTCAATTCCCGGGGCGCACCATTCAAAGGTGTTGGAGACAGTTTTCCCGTCGGTTTCCAGCACATACAGCCGATCCGGGTGGATCATTTCTCCCAGGGCTTCCAGGGCATGGTCCATGGAAGCCTCATACCCTTCCTCTCCATTGAGGATCCGGAAGATCCGGAGGATCACGTCATCGGTCATCATCCCCCGGCGCATGGCGTGGCTCTCTTCCCGTTCCCGGTCCGCGATCATGAATACAAAAGCCACCCACCCTGGATGGTTCTCCAGGGGTTTTACGGCAAAGTCCAGCCAGTGGCCGATGCTCTCCTCATACAGTCTGCTGCGGATTTCCGTCTGTTCCATCACCGCCCGGTGGCAGCAGTCCATCCACAAAGGGTTCCCCTGGGGATACACCTCAAAGAACCGGTGTCCCAAAAGATCCTTGGGGGCGCGGCCAGCAATGGTGCAGTACAGCTGGTTCACATAGACATACCGGGCATCCATGGCTCCAGATCCCCCCTCATTGGGGATCACCTGGAACACCGCATAGGCCGCCGGCACATCCCGGAACAGATCCAACCCCATCCTGTCTTCGTCCATAGCATACACTCCCTTACAGGCATTGTCATCATCCGCTGCTGGGTAGAATGGTGAGCCAAATTGTCAGTTTACAGTTCCATTATACCATGAAAAGATACATGTGACTATACAGGAAAGGGGCTGCTGAATGGGCAGCCCCTTTGGTCGCAGCCAGCGGCAGGTGGAGGCCAGATGCCCTGGCATCTGGCTTTGAACGGAAACGCAGCCCGGGGGCTGCTAACCCACCACCAGCCTGACGGCTGGTCCCCCGCCCTTGAAAAGGGCGGATAGACGGCACACCGGGATGGTGCCCTGGTGCCCCAATAGATATGGGCGGCCGGGACGGGCTCGCCTGCGGCAAGCCCCTACCACGTTGGGGTCGGGGAGTCCCGTTCAGCCGACGGGACACAGCCCCCTGGGCGGCCGGGTTGGACTTGCCTGCGGCGAGCCCCTACGCCGTTGGGGTCAAAGGTTCATCACCACGGTCCCCGCCAGACGGTCCTTCGATGAAACCCGTTGTTCCCCTACCCTCCGACCCTGACGCCGTAGGGGCGCGCCAAAGGCACGCCCTTCCGTGGCCGCCGGTTTTCCTATATTTCCAGGAACCCGCCCTGAGGGTTCCTTCCATAAAAAAGAACCCGCCCCCAAAAGGCGGGTTCTTTCCTTTGACCGTTGACCGAGTTGCTGCTCTTACTTCTTCACCCACACCCGTTCCTTCACATCCAGTTTCTCGATGGGTTTGGGATCAGCGGTGGGTTCCCCGAAGGGCATCTGGGCCACCAGGGTCCAGCTGTCCGGCACTTCGAAGGCCGCCTTGATGGCATCGTCGATGATCGGGTTGTAGTGCTGGATATTCACCCCCAGCCCCAGGTCCGTGAGAGCCGTCCACAGGGCGAACTGGAGCATCCCGTTCCCCTGGCTGGCCCATACCGGGAAGTTGGCCGCGTACCCCGGGAACTGTTCCTGGAGCTTTTTCACCGTGTCCGTTTCCTCAAAATACAGCAGGGTGCCATAGGCAGCGGCAAACCCCTTCACCTTGGCTTCCGTAGGAGCGAATTTCTCCGCCGGCACGATTTTCCGCAGGGTTTCCATCACAATGTCCCACACCTTGTCATGGTACTTCCCCAGGGTCACGATCACCCGGCCGCTCTGCATGTTGAAGGCCGAAGGCACCTCCCGGGTCACCTTTTCCACCGTGTCGATGATGGTGTCCTCGCTCACCGGGATGTTCCGCCCCAGGGCATAATTGGTCCGCCGATGAGCCACCGCCTGATAAAAATTCCGTTCCGTCATGATATTCATCCCCTTAACTGTTATTTTACAAAGTACATTTGATGGGTATAGTATACCATCCAGCCTTATTTCATTTTCTCCGTCAGTTCCTTCAAATACGCCTTGAACGCCGGGCCCAGGTCCTGTCTCCGGAGAGCGAATTCCACGGTGGCTTTCAGGTAGCCCAGCTTGTCACCGGTGTCGTACCGTTTCCCTTCGAAATTGTAGGCATAGACGCTTTCGTTGTGAGCCATCACCCGGAGGGCGTCGGTGAGCTGGATCTCCCCGCCCTTCCCGGGCCGGGTCTGTTCCAGTACATCGAACACATCCGGGGTGATTACGTACCGTCCCAGGGCGGCAAACCGGCTGGGAGCCTCTTCCACGCTGGGTTTTTCCACCATGTCCTTCACCTTCAGCAGGTTGTGGTCGTCGGTTTCCTCCCCGTCGATGATCCCGTAGGCGGACACCTGTTCCGGCTTTACCACCTGGCAGCCGATCACCGTGCCCCCGGTTTTGTCATACTGGTCCATGAGCTGCTTCAGGGCCGGTTCACCGCTGCCGTTGTACACCACATCATCCCCCAGGATCACACCGAAGGGTTCCCCGTCGATGAAATCCTTGGCGCAGAGGATGGCGTCCCCCAGGCCCCGCTGGTATTTCTGCCGCACATAGTGGATCTTGATGCTGGAAATGGCCCGAACCTGCTTCAACAGTTCCATCTTCCCGCTTTCGTACAGGTGCTCTTCCAGTTCCGGAGAGCTGTCGAAATGGTCCTCGATGGCCCGTTTGGCGTGGCCGGAGATGATCAGGATCTGTTCGATGCCGCTGTGGAGGATTTCTTCCACAATGTACTGGATGGTGGGTTTGTCCACAATGGGCAGCATTTCCTTGGGCATGGCTTTAGTTTCCGGCAGGAACCGGGTACCGAACCCGGCAGCCGGGATCACGGCTTTACGGACTTTCATCATTGGGCATTCTCCTTTGTTTCTTCATGGGCGGCCTTTTTGGGTGCTTTTTTGTTGAACCGCTGCATCAGTTCTCCCACGTCTACCCCCTGCATCCAGGCTTCCACCGCATCGGCGGCCTGTTCCAGGGCTTCCTGGATCTTTTCCTTGTCCTCTCCCTGGAAGGGATGGAGCACGTGGCTGATCACCGCCTGTTCCTGGTGGACCGGGTGGCCGATGCCCACCTTGATCCGGGGATAGGCCTGGCTCCCCAGGGCCCGTTCAATGGATTTCAGGCCGTTGTGACCTCCGGAAGACCCTTTCCGGCGGATCCGCAGGGTCCCCACCGGCAAGTCCATGTCGTCCTGGATCACCAGCACGTCTTCCGGGGGGATGTGGTAAAAGTTGGCAAAATCCGCCACTGCCGCCCCGCTGTTGTTCATGTAGGTGGTGGGTTTGATCACCCAGCATTTTTCCGGCATCCGTTTTTCCAGGTAAGCGGCATTGTCCGCCTTCCGCCAAGCGTCCGCGTCCCCCCACCTGCTGGCCAGGATGTCCGCGGTCATGAACCCGATATTGTGCCGGGTCCCGGCATATTCCCGCCCGATGTTCCCCAGGGCAACAACTAATTTCATAAGATTCTCCTATAAACGCAAAAAGGGTGCTGCACCGCAGCACCCTTTTACCCTTTAAATTTCAAACAGCTGGCTGATGGACAGCTGGTTGTAAATCCGCAGGATGGTCTCTGCCAGGATCGGAGCCACAGAAAGCTGGGTAATCTTCGGATGCTTTTTGTTGGGCGGCAGAGGAATCGTGTTGGTCACGATCAGTTCCTTGATTTCGGACTGGGCGATACGGCTCAGTGCCGGATCCGTCAGGATGGGATGGGTTACGCAAGCGTAGATGTCCTTGGCGCCGAATTTCTTCAGAGCCTTGGCCCCTTCGCACAGGGAACCGGCGGTATCCACAATGTCATCCACCATGATGCAGATCTTGCCTTCCACATTGCCGATCAGGTTCATGACTTCCGCCACACCAGGTTCCGGCCGTCTCTTGTCGATGATGGCCAGGCCGCACTCCAGACGGTTGGCAATGTTCCGGGCACGGCTTACCCCGCCCAGGTCCGGAGAAATCACCACCATGTCTTCCGGTGCAAAGCCTTTTTCCTTCACATAGTCCGCCAGGATCGGGCCCCCGGGCATATGGTCCACGGGAATGTCAAAGAAGCCCTGGATCTGGGCTGCATGGAGATCCACCGTCACCAGACGGGTGATCCCGGAAACGGTCATCAGGTCCGCCATCAGTTTGGCAGTGATGGGTTCCCGGCCCCGGGCCTTTCTGTCCTGACGGGCATAGCCGTAGAAGGGAACCACTGCGGTAATGTGCCGTGCGCTGGCTCTCTTGAAGGCGTCGCACATGATCAGCAGTTCCATCACGTTGTCGTTGACAGCCGGTCCGCAGGTGGGCTGGATCACAAATACATCCTTGCCCCGGACACTTTCATTGATCATGACCTGGACTTCTCCGTTGTTGAACCGGTTGATCACCGCGTCCCCAACCGTAGTTCCCAGATAGGCAGCGATTTCACGTGCCAGATCAGGGTTGGCATTTCCGGAGAAAATCGCCATGTCTTCGCCTGTTTTATCACCCAACATACAATCAATACCCCCACTGCTTTATAATGTAATTCTATTAAAAAGTATACAACTCATTGAGGTTTGTGGCAAGGGAAAAAAAATGAGAGGCAGCGGCCTCTCATTTTTGGCCGCGGCCAAAAAAGGGGCACAAGGCCCCTTTTTTATTTCTTATTCCGGTACTTCTCCGCCCAGCCGGGGATGTTCACCTGTTTCCCCCGGGCTACCCCCAGGGCGTTTTCCGGCACATCCTTGGTGATGGTGGAGCCGGCGGCGATGTAGCTGCCTTTGCCGATGGTCACCGGGGCCACCAGGTTGCTGTTGCAGCCTACGAAGGCGTCGTCCTCGATCACCGTCCGGTGCTTCACCTTCCCGTCGTAGTTCACGGTAATGGTGCCGCAGCCCATGTTCACCCCGCTGCCGATGTCGCTGTCCCCGATGTACTGGAGATGGGGCAGCTTGGTGCCCACTCCCACATTGGAGTTCTTCACTTCCACGAAGTTCCCCATCTTCACCTTGTCCCCGATCACCGTGTTGGGCCGCAGGTGGTCGTAGGGTCCCATGTGGACCCCGTTGCCCACCTGGCAGTCGTGGGCGTAGGCGAACTGGATGTGGGTGTCATTCCCCACTTTCACATTGGTGAACCGGACCTGGGGTCCCACTTCGCAGTCTTCCCCGATCTCCGTTTCCCCTTCCAGCCAGGTAAAGGGATAGAGCACCGTATCCCGGCCCACCTTCACGGATTTTTCCACAAAGGTGCTGGCAGGGTCCATCACCGTGACCCCGCTGTCCATAAGTTTCCCCAGGATCCGTTCATTCATCACCTTCTGGGCCACTGCCAGCTGCCGCCGGGAGTTGATCCCCATGACCATGTCGAAATCCCCGGTTTTGATCCCGGCCACCGAGCGGCCCCGTTTCAGGCATTCCGCCAGGATGTCCGTCAGGTAGTATTCCCCCTGGGCATTGTCGTTCTTCAGGTTTACCAGCAGGTCGAACAGCAGGGGAAGTTCCACACAGTAGATCCCGGTGTTGATTTCCCGGATCTTCCGCTGTTCCGGGGTGGCGTCCTTTTCTTCCACGATCCCGGTCACCTGGCCGGCATCGTCCCGGAGGATCCGTCCGTAGCCGAAAGGATCCGGAGCTTCCGCCGTAAGCACGCTGACCCCGGCGCCGCTTTTCAGATGGGTTTCATAGAACTTCTTCAGTTCCGCCCCTTCCAGAAGAGGCGTATCCCCGCAGAGGATCAGCGCCGTCCCTTTTGCATCTCCCAGCAGGTCCCGGGCCTGGAGCACCGCATGGCCGGTGCCCAGCTGTTCTTCCTGGACTGCCACCCGGGCCCGGGTCCCCAGAAATTCCGTCACCTGTTCGGAACCGAAGCCCACGATCACGATTTTATCGTCCGCCCCTGCTTCGTCCGCTGCGTCCAGCACATGTTCCAGCATGGGCTTGCCGCTCAGTTTATGCAGGACCTTGGGGAGCTTGGATTTCATCCGGGTCCCCTTCCCTGCCGCCAGGATAATTGCCGCCAAATCTGCCATTCTTCCTTGCCTCCTAAAAATTACCGCAGTTCAATTTTGTAGCCCGCCTTGCGCAGGGTATCCGCCACTTCTTTGGAATGCTGCGCGTTCCGGGTCTCCACATCCAGTTCCACCCGGGTCACACCCAGGGGCACGGACCGATCTGCCCGGTCGTGGTTGATGTAGAGGATGTTGATTTTCATTTCTTCCAGATAGCTGACGAACTTCAGCAGTTCCCCCGGCCGGTCCACCATCCAGGTGACCATCCGGACCCGCCGGCCGGTACGCACCAGCCCCCGTTCGATGATCTGGGAAATGGTGTTCACGTCGATGTTCCCGCCGCTGATCACCGCTGCCGCCCGGTCGCTGCCCGGGACGATGTGGTGCAGCAGGGCTGCCAGAGGCGCTGCCCCGGCTCCTTCCACCACCATCTTGCCCCGTTCCAGCATCAGCAGCATGGCGGCACAGATGTCCTCTTCGTTCACCAGCAGCATGTCGTCCACATATTTGTTGATCAGGTCCCAGGTGAGCTTCCCGGGGATCCCTACGGCGATCCCGTCGGCGATGGTCTTGCCCACCCCGTGGGTCACCCATTTGTTTTCCTTTTTGCACAGGTACATGGCCGGAGCCTGTTCCGTCTGGACCCCATACACCTTCACCTTGGGGTTCACCTGCTTCACTGCCGCGGCGATCCCGGCCAGAAGGCCCCCGCCTCCTACCGGCACCACGATGCTTTCGATATAGGGATTCTGTTCCAGGATTTCCAGGCCGATGGTCCCCTGGCCGGCGATCACCGCCGGGTCGTCATAGGGATGGACAAAATAGGCGCCGGTTTCCTTCTGGATCTCCTGGGCCTTGGCCAGGGATTCGTCGAAGGTCTTCCCGTAAAGCACCACGTCCGCCCCGTAGCCTTTGGTGGCTTCCGCCTTGGCCAGAGGCGCCCCTTCCGGCATCACCACCGTGGATTTGCAGTGGGCCATCCGGCTCCCCAGGGCCACCCCCTGGGCATGGTTCCCGGCAGAAGCAGCGATGATCCCCTTGGCCTTCTGTTCCTCGCTGAGGGTCATGATGCAGTTGGAAGCCCCCCGGACCTTGAAGGACCCGGTGCGCTGGAGGTTTTCCAGCTTCAGGAACACGTCCCGCTCACTGATGGTGCTGAAAGTATGGTTGTGTTCCAGCGGGGTTTTGTGGACCAGCTTTTCCAGCCGCTCCTGGGCAGCCCGGATGGTTTCCAGGGTGATGGTTGTGTCTGTCATGGGAATCTCTCCTTTTTTGGGTATTGGGTACGGCAAAATATGATGGATCTGTTACAGCATTTCCGGGACGATATCGATGGCTTTCGTCTCGTCATCCACCCCTTTCAGGGTCATCAGGGACGCATATTCGCTGACGATCTTCTTTTCCGGCTCCCGGCTGGCAATGAACAGGTAGGTGCCCACCACTTCGGCCCCCACTTCTTCCGCCAGTTCCTGCATGCCCCGGGCGGTGCCCCCCGCCCGCATGAAGTCGTCCACCACCAGTACCCGGCTCTTGGGGGCCAGGGCCTTCCGGGGCAGGCTCATGGTCTGGATCTTCTTGCTGGAGCCGCTCACATAGCTGATGGAAACCGCCGGGCCTTCAGTGATCCGGGCTTCCTTCCGGGCCATCACCATAGGGATGTTGAAGGCACGGGCAGTGGCCAGGGCCAGGGAGATCCCCTTGGCTTCCACAGTCATAATGTAGTCCGGCTGGAGTTCCAGGGTCCGCTGCATGATGATTTCCCCCAGCCGGAAGGAAATCTGGGGATCGAACAGCAGGTCGTTCATGTAGATCATTCCCCCAGGAAGCAGCCGGGCAGGGTCGTTGAGCCGTTTGGCCAGGGTCCAGAGGAATTCGTTGTCCGCTTCAGGAGAATGATAGGGAATGAACCGGACCCCCCCGCTGGCTCCCGCCACGGTTTCGATGATTCCCAGATCGTAGGTGGACAGCCCGTTCCGGACAGTCTGGACATCTTCGCTGAGGGTGCTTTTGGCCACGGCGAATTTTTCACAGAAATAGCTGAAAGGAAACAGCTGAAAAGGATGATCGTTCAGTTCTTTGGTCAGTGCCACAATACGTTCCAGTCGTTTGATCCGTGCCATTATGCATTCCCCTCCTTCTTGTTCCCAGCCTTCTGGTCAGCGTTTTCCTTTTCCTTGGCTTCGATGACCTTCAGCAGGGTCCGTTCCGCGTTTTCCATATGGGTCCGCACCGCCTTCTGGGCCTTGTCCACACTGCGCTGGGCAATAGCGTCATAAATGGCCTGGTGCTCCTTGATCATATCGTCCAGACGGCCGGGGTAAGGCATGGACCGGCCCCGGATGGCGGTGATCTGTTCCCGCAGGTTGCTGATGATGTTCATGCACCGGCGGTTCCGGCTGGCCTTGTAGATTACATCATGGAACGCCGTATCGTTTTCGATGATCCGGGGATAATCTTTGGCCGCCACCAGAGGCTTGTCCGCATCCAGCAGGGTCTTCATCTCCTTGATTTCGTCATCCCCGATCCGTTCCGCTGCCAGTCCCGCTGCCAGAACGTCCAGGGCCGTACGGATCTCGTACACTTCGTTGATGTCCTTGATGGAAATGTCCGCCACATAGGCGCCCCGCCGGGGGATCATCACCACCAGGCCCTCCAGTTCCATTTTCCGGATGGCTTCCCGTACCGGAGTCCGGCTAACCCCCATCTCTTCCGCCAGCTGAAGTTCCATCAGCCGCATCCCCGCCGGGAACTGTCCGCTGATGATGGCCTGGCGGATGTTGTCCACCACCACATCCCGCAGGGGTCTGTAATTGTCCAAAGGAATCTGTTTCAATTGCCGCACCATAATAAACTATGCCTCCTCAACCGTATGTGCCACTTCAAGTTGTATATCCTGCCGTCTCCCTGCCAGGCATTCTGCCGCCCGGGCCGCCGCCTGCCGGTCCGGGAAGATCCCGAACACCGTAGGGCCGCTGCCGCTCATCAGGGCCTTTTCCGCCCCCAGGGCCGTCAGTTCCTGTTTCAGCTCCTGGAGCACCGGATACCGGTTCACCGTCACCCGTTCCAGGTCGTTGCCCATCCTGTCCAGGATCCCCTGCCGGTTACCCTGGCCGATGGCATTTTCCAGTCCCCGGATATCCAGGGGCACCCGGCCGGGGGTCCGGTCCATTTCCCCGTAGACCCAGGCGGTGGATACCCCCAGGTTCCGGGGTTTGGCCAGGACCAGATCCAGCCGGGGCACCGGGGGCAGGACGGTCATCTTTTCCCCCCGTCCCCGGGCCCTCTGGGTGCCTCCGTACAGACAGAAAGGAACGTCGCTGCCGATGCTGGCCGCCAGTTCCTCCAGGACCTGCCGGTCCAGAGGCTGCCCGCAAAGGTCATTGAGCCCCCGGAGCACCGCCGCTGCGTCCGTACTGCCCCCGGCCAGCCCTGCCGCCAGGAAGATTCTTTTGGTACAGGCCAGGTGCCAGTTGACGGCCAGACCGGTTTTTGCGCTGAACGCCCGGGCCGCTTTCACCATCAGGTTGCTGCCGTCACAGGGCAGGTCCGGGTTGTCGCAGACAAGAGACAGTCCCTCCCCCGGGGCAAAGGAAACAGTGTCCGCCAGGGAAATGGACTGCATGATCATGTCCACCTGATGATAGCCGTCAGGACGGCGGCCCAGCACGCTGAGCCCCAGATTGATTTTACCGTATGCCTTCCGCTCCATGGTTTGCTCCTTTGTCCATCAGGGGAAGTCCCCCCCGCAAAAATGATTGTGTATTCTGTATTCATTTATTGTACCGTGAAAACCCATTTGCCGCAAGAGTTGACAGGGGTTTTTATGAACATTTTTTCAAAAATTTTTCACGAACGTTCTTTAATTATAATTTTCAGTCACCGGCTGTCGGAAATATGGGGAAAATGGTACAATGGGGGAAGCAGCCTGGGGGGCGCCTCTGTCAGCGGTCAGCGGCCGGTGGTGGCCGGATGCCCCCGGCATCCGGCTTTGAATGGATTGGCCCTCTGGGCGGCCGGGAAGGGCTCCCCTGCGGGGTCCTTTATGACCTCTAGTAGAAGTACCTCCCAAG
>ERZ791883.82-NODE-82-length-120113-cov-7.745198_pt1 | contig 120113 bp, 126 predicted proteins | sample MGYA00510160_ERZ791883 | MGnify/ENA primary metagenome ERZ791883 (study PRJEB30046, sample SAMN00792072) | human gut metagenome | study: EMG produced TPA metagenomics assembly of the A metagenome-wide association study of gut microbiota in type 2... | reverse complement strand
ACACAAGATATACGGTTTTTCAATGTTTTTCACAGGTTTCCGTCTATACGTGGGAACTTTTTTTATACTTTTTAGTCAATGCCCGCCGCCGGCGATCATCTTGAGGGCGTGGTCAAGCGCGCCGAGCACGGCGCTCAGGTTTTCGCGCGCAGCCTTTTCCGAGCCGGGGAGGTTCAGGATGAGGCTGTTTCTTCTCGTGCCGGCCACGGCGCGGGAAAGCATCGCGCGCGGTGTGATCTGCAAGCTGTAATAGATCATCGCCTGCGGGATGGCGGGAATTTCGCGCTCGAGCACGGCGCGCGTCGCCTCGGGCGTCACGTCACGGGGAGATAAGCCCGTGCCGCCGCTCGTGATGACAAGGTCGCAGTGCTTTTCATCCACGCAGGAGATGAGCTCTTCGCTGATCTTCTCCTGTTCGTCCGGCACGATGGACGTGTACACGACCTCGTAGCCAGCCTCCTTCAGCATCGCGGCCACAGCAGGGCCGCTCTTGTCCTCGTACACGCCCGCGGACGCGCGGTCGCTCACGGTGATGACTGCCGCCTGATAGCTCATAGCATTGCCGCCTTTCTCAAAAGTCAATCGTGCCCTCGCGCACGCGCAGATCATAGGGCTCGTAGACCACCTTGCGGTACGCGTCCACATCGAGCTTCACGCCCGTCCAGTCGGAATGGATCTCGCCAGTCTGCTTGATGAGGATATCATAGAGGATATCGTAGGTCACGCCGTCGTCACCCGTCTCCACGATGGTGGAATAGGGCAGCGTCTTATGGTAGGTCATGTGCAGGCCCTTGTAGTCGAAGTGGTAGCCGTTGCGCATGCGGCAGCCGTCGAGTCCCTTGTAGGTGAAGCGCTTTTTAAGGTCTGCCAAAATCTTGTCCCCCTCCTCCTGATAGAGGTTCTCGGGCGTCGTCTCGGTGTAGTCGTAGCGGAACTGCACGGGGATGTTGTACTTGCGCCAGCGCTCTGCGTAGTCCACAAGCTCGTCGGCGGGATAGTCCATGTACAGCACGCAGTTCACGCGCTTGGGCGTTGCGATGCGGGCGACGACCTCGTCGGGCGACTCCTCGACATACTTCGTCAGGTGGCGCGAGATGTTGATGCAGGTGATCTTGTCGCGATTGCGCTCGGTGAAAGCGATCATTTCCTCCGCGCTGCACCCGGGCTGCACGGGGAAGGTCGTGTTGATATAGACCTTGTGGGTCGTGGGGATGGCGTCGAGCATGCGCTGGAGCGCTTTTAAGTTGGCAAACGGCTCACCGCCGGTGAAAACGAAATCGCAGCGCGGCGTGATCTCGTCCATCACGGCGATGCTCTTGAGGATCGCCTCCACGCTGAAGCCCTCAGCATGGGCGTATTCCTGCTTGTTCACGCAAAACGGGCAGTGGTTCCGGCAATCATAGGGTACAAAGATCGTTACCGTCGCGCCGCCCTCGCGCGTCTTGTAGGGATGAGTCATTGGTTCTTGTCCGTCCTCTGTTAAAATTCTATAATGAAAATAGTTTACTCTGAAATATGCAGGATTGCAAGCGATCTTCTGACAGTTTTCTCATTTTGTCGGACATTGCTTTTCCTCGCGCAGAAGAGCGCGCACATAGTCGAACGCCGCGTCCTCGCCCTGCTCCTTGAGTACGAGCAGCATCTTGCCGATGAGCGCGCCGGTCTCGGGATGGATGAGGATATGGCCGCGCGACTTTTCGTAGTAGTCGTAGGCCGAGGCGTCGGTATATTTGTCGCCCTGATAGACCTTGCAGGCGGCAATGCGGTCGCAGAACATTTCGGCTACATATTTGAGCGGCATTTTGCACCCGCCCATGTAGACCTTACCGTCGTCGGCAATACAGTAGTCGATCCAGTACTCAAAGTGGTGGCGGTTGCACCCCTTGTGGTGGAGCCAGGCAAGGCTCACGCCGTTTTCGCGCCGCTCGGCGTCGTTCGGGCTGCGGTAGCCCTGATAATACTTGACGCCGCGCCAGAATTCCGAGGGGCTGTATTTGCTCAGGTCATGCGTTAACCCCTGATAGTACAGGCCGAGGCGAAAACAGTATTGCCGCACCAGATGGCGATGATGCGTGATCGTCTTAAAATGCTCCCATGCGCGCATACGGACACCTCCCCTGCATAGTTCGGCAGGCCGCCCGATGCAGTTTGCCGCTTTTCCGCGCGCGTATGTCTCCGTCCGAAGCAATACATGCACAGTTATTGAAATTTTATATCAAATCAACAGAAAATGCAATAAGGTATTTTTGCAAATAAATTGCGCAAAATGAGCACCAAGGGCGGCAAGTCCCCTGCCCTTTTGTCTCCTCCGCGCGGGAAAGCAGCGTTTTCCCGCGCGGAGCGAGCGTGCCGGAAGGCTTTGCAGAATATCTTCTGTCATTTCGTCCATCGCAGCAAAAAGGGCGCGGCCTGTTGGCCGCGCCCTTTGTCTGCGATTTGCGAAAGAGCCTTTTTACAGGTTCTTCTCGTAGCTCTCGATCATCTTCTTGACCATCTGGCCGCCGACGGAACCGGCCTCGCGGGAGGTCAGATCGCCGTTGTAGCCCTGCTTGAGGTTGACGCCGACCTCGCTGGCGGCTTCCATCTTGAACTTGTTCATAGCGGCCTTGGCCTCGGGGATGTTGAGCTTGTTGCTGTTCTTGCTGGACATAATGATTTTCTCCTTTTCCTACAATTGTTTTTGGTTTCACCTGTTTGAAAGAGTTTTGCGGTTTGGGTATCGCAAGGGTAGTTTGACTCATAAAAAATCGGATATGCAGTTTTTCTGCTGGTAAGTTTTATCAGCGCTTCTTCGCGCATGAGCTGCGATTTGACAATCGTTTTTCTTTCCTCTATAATTTATAATCAAATGCAACATGACGGAGGTATTTACGTTATGATCTCTTCCGATAACCGCCGCTACGCCTACGGCAAATCTCAGCTCATCGAAGTCATCTGCCAGCTGCGCTTCCCCACGATCCTCTCGATCGACACGCGCGAGCCCGCCGACTTTCAGGAGACCGTGCGCGCGGCATTTCCGCGCTACCAGTGCCAGGTGGAAAAGCTCCCCGGCGTGAACGGCGCGCCCGCGCGGACGGTCAATAACCACACGTTCATTTCCGAGGACGGCGGCTACAAGCTGAGCCTCACGAAGGACTTTATCGCCCTTTCCACCATGCGCTACACGCACTGGGAGGACTTTGCCGCCCGTCTCGACGAGCCGCTCGGCCAGTTTATCAAGATTTACCGTCCCAACTGCTTTGACCGCGTGGGGCTTCGCTTTGTGAACGCCATTTCGCGCGAGCAGCTTGGCCTCACGGGCCGCCGCTGGAACGATCTGCTCCAGCCGCCGTACCTTGGCATTCTCGACGAGGACGACGTGGACGAGGCAAGCGTCGCCAAGTGCTCGGTCGACGTCGAGCGCAAGCTCGATGCGCTCGCGGCGCTCAAGCTGCACGCGGGCCCAGGCTTTGTCCAGCGCAACATCCGCAGCGGCAATCAGGTTCAGCAGGTACAAGAAAAGGAAGTGCGCTTCATCTTCGATCAAGACGTGTACTCCACCGGCAAGGTGAAGGTCGCCGCCGTGGCGGAGACGCTCAACGCCCTGCACGCGCATTCCGACAGCGTCTTTTCCGACGCGATCACCACCGTGCTCCACGACGCGATGGAGCCGGAATATCTGTAAAAGCGATGTGAAGTAAATTTTGGCAAAGAAAACACATGAACTGGCGCTGTGCGGCGTACTGTGCGCGCTCGCGGTCGCCTTCCTCTGGCTCAGCGGCGTCATTCCGCTCTCGACCTACGCCTGGCCGATCCTCGCATCGGCTACGCTTTTGCCCGCGCGCGAGGAATGCCGCAAAAGCTACGCATGGAGCTGCTTTGCCGCGGCGGCGGTCTTGGGACTTCTTCTCTGCGCGGATAAGGAAGCGGCCCTCGTTTTTTGCTTTCTCGGCTATTATCCCCTCGTGAAGCCGAATCTTGACGCGATCTCGTCCAAAGCGCTGCGGCTTCTGGCAAAGCTCGGTCTCTGCGCCGTGAGTATGGGCGTCATGTACGCGCTCATCATTTTTGTCTTCAAGCTCCCCGCCGTCGTGCAGGAATTCTCTGAGAGCGCAGCGTGGCTGCTGTGGGCGACGGCGGCGATGGGGCTGCTGCTCTTTTTCGTCTACGATCTGCTCATCGACCGGCTGGCGGTCGTCTATCGCCGCCGCCGTGGTAAAAAGGCATAAATTTCGGCACTTTTTGTTATTCATCTTACCAAAATACAGCATGAAAGCGCGGTTTTCCGTTGTGGAAAGCCGCGCTTTGCCGTATACTGAATTTGGGCAATTTTGCTCACTTCCATTCCCTCCCGCCTGCGCTACTCCACCTTCTACGTACCGCTCGCGGGAAATACAAAAGGAGGAACGTTTTCCGCCGAACCGGCGGTGCGGCAGTGTGGAGACCTGCCGTAAAGCGGCGCGCTCAGGCGGCTGCGAGGGCCTGCATCGCGGAGGCGGCAGGACTGCGGTTCACGATTATGGCAGAGGTCATTCTGAAAAATGTCCGAAAGGTCTACCCCAACACCGAAAGCAAGAAGAAAAAGAAGAAAGACGAGGCCGTCGAAAAGAAGAACAATCTGGAGATCACTGACGAAGGCGTTGTCGCCGTGCAGGACTTCAATATCGACGTGGCCGACAAGGAGTTCATCGTGCTCGTCGGCCCGAGCGGCTGCGGCAAGTCGACCACGCTGCGCATGATCGCCGGTCTCGAGGAGATCAGCGGCGGTGAGCTCTTCATCGACGGCAAGCAGATGAACGACGTCGCGCCCAAGGACCGCGACATCGCGATGGTCTTCCAGAACTATGCGCTCTATCCGCACATGACCGTCTATGAAAACATCGCCTTCCCGCTCAAGCTCAAGAAGATCGCGGAGACGGACGCGGACGGCAAGACGCATCTCAAGAAAATGCCCAACGACGAGATCGACCGCCGCGTGCGCGAGGCGGCAGAGATTCTTGATATCACCCAGTTCCTTGACCGCAAGCCCAAGGCACTCTCCGGCGGCCAGCGCCAGCGCGTGGCCATCGGCCGCGCCATCGTCAGAAGCCCGAAGGTGCTGCTGATGGATGAGCCGCTCTCGAACCTCGACGCGAAGCTGCGCAACCAGATGCGCGCCGAGATCATCAAGCTGCGCGAGAAGATCGACACCACGTTCATCTACGTCACGCACGATCAGGTCGAAGCCATGACCCTCGGCGACCGCATCGTCATCATGCGCGACGGCTACATCCAGCAGATCGGCACGCCGCAGGAGGTCTTCAACCATCCGGCGAACCTGTTCGTCGCAGGCTTCATCGGCTCGCCGCAGATGAATTTCTTTGAAAACTGCCAGCTCACGAAGACTGCCGGCGGCTATACGCTCACCGTCATGGGCGAGACCGTCACGCTTACCGCGGAGCAGAGCGCAAAGCTCGCCGCCGCAGGCGTCGAGAGCCGCAGTGTCACCGCGGGCGTGCGCCCCGTGCATATCGCGCTCGGCGAGAGCGGCATTCCTGCCGAGGTCGACGTCAGCGAGCTGATGGGCAGCGAGCTGCATCTGCACCTTGCCGCGAATGGGCAGGATGTTGTGGCAGTCATTCCCACCGCGAATATTGATCCGATGGCGTATGCGCGGCATACGGCGGTTAAATTTGGATTCGATGCCAAACTGGTGCATTTGTTTGATGCTGATTCTGAGAAGAATCTCATTTGATTTTTGGAAAATTTCCCTTTTAAGGGAAGAATATTGCAGCCCAAGGGCTGCGTGAATAAAGGGGGCCATTCTCTCACGTGAGAGAATGGCCCCCTTTGACCCCCAAGAGAACGCGAGGGGAGCTCCCCTCGCCCCCCGACATTGCCGGTCTGGGGCTTGAAGAGCTGCACGCGCTGCGCAATCAGGTGCGGTGTACATGGCTTCGCCATGAATCTTCTGCGAGTCGTGGCCGGTATCAACCGCGCCTTACTATCGTGAGGCGCGAGTGACGTTACCTCGGCGGCAGACTGCCTGCGGAATGCGGCATTGCTGCGCTCGCCGCATTGATGAGACTGGCGGTAAACGGGAATTACTGCACACTCCTACAAGATGAGCAGAGCGGCAGCGGATGATAGGAGTAGGCCAAATCGTCTTGCAATGCTAACGCGGCAACGCCGCGCGCAGGCAGCTGCATTCCGGAGGCGCAAAGATTGTTCAAGCTCCAAACTGCCAATCTAAACCTTTCTCTTGGGGGGTGCAAGGGGGGCTATTCTCTTTCCGAGGAAAGAGAATAGCCCCCCTTATCCGTCCCCTGCACGGTGCAGGGGAACTATATCATTCGATGGAAAGCTGATACTTAATAGGCAACGCCCCAATAAATATCAGTAGTGCACTCTTTGCCGCAGCAGACGCACTTGCCGGTGGTGCCGCTCTGCTTGAGAGGCATGCAGCGGGAGGAAACGCCCGCCTGTTCCTTCATCTTGAGCTCACACTCGAGGCTGCCGCACCACTTGGTGCGGGCAAAGCCGCCGCGGCCGGAGGCCATCTCCTTGACCTCGTCGATGGTCTTTAAGTCGAACGTGTTGTCTTCGAGGTTCTTTTCCGCCACGGCGTACATGTTATCGTGGATGGTGTCGAGCAGGGTCTTGACCTCATTCTCGATGCCCTCGATCTTCGCCGTGACCTTCTCGCCGTTGTCGCGGCGGACGAGGCAACAGTTGCCCTCAGCAAGGTCGCGGGGGCCGAGTTCCATGCGGATGGGCACGCCGCGCATCTCGTACTCAGCGCACTTCCAGCCCATGGACTGGTCTGAGTCGTCCAGCTTGACGCGAACGCCCGCGGCGACGAGAGAAGACATCATTGCCTTGGCAGTCTCGAGCACCTCGGGATTCTTATGCGCGGCGATGGGTACGATGACGACCTGCGTGGGCGCGATGCGCGGGGGCAGGACAAGGCCGTTGTTGTCGCCGTGGGTCATGATGACCGCGCCGATCATGCGCGTGGTGGAGCCCCAGGACGTCTGGAACGGGTACTGGAGCTTGTTGTCGCGGCCGGTGAAGGTCACGTCATAGGCGCGGGAGAACTTGTCGCCAAAATAGTGGCTCGTCGCACCCTGAAGCGCCTTGCGGTCCTTCATCATGCACTCGACAGTGTAGGTCGCCTCGGCGCCCGCGAACTTCTCCTTGTCGGTCTTGCGGCCGGGGACGACGGGGATGGCGAGCACGTGGCGGAAGAAGTCGGCGTAGCAGTTGAGCTGCTGCATCGTCTCGGCCTGCGCCTCCTCGGCGGTCTCGTGGATGGTGTGACCCTCCTGCCACCAGAACTCGCGCGAACGCAGGAACGGGCGGGTGGTCTTCTCCCAGCGGATGACGGAGCACCACTGGTTGTAGAGCATCGGCAGCTGGCGGTAGGTCTGCAATACACGGGACCAGTGGTCGCAGAACATCGTCTCGGACGTGGGGCGGAAGGCAAGGCGCTCTTCGAGCTTCTCGCTGCCGCCCATCGTGACCCACGCGACCTCGGGCGCGAAGCCGTTGACGAGCTCGCCCTCTTTCTTGAGCAGGCTCTCAGGGATCAGAACGGGCATCGCCACATTCTCGTGTCCGGTCTTTTTGAACTCCGCGTCCATCAAACGCTGCATATTCTCCCAGATGGCGAAGCCATAGGGGCGCAGGATGGTAAAGCCCTTGACGCTGGCATACTCAACAAGCTCCGCCTTGCGGCAGATGTCAGTATACCATTGGGCGAAATCGTCTTCCAGATTCGTGATCTGTTCTACCTTTTTATCTTTTGCCATGTTTATGTTCTCCCTCAGTTTCAGGATAGAGTTCTGAACTGCTATTGTATTGTTTTTGCGCCGAATTGTCAAGCACAGGCGCGGAAAAGGTGCGGAACGGCAATGCCTTTCCGCACCTTTCTGTATTTTTCTCACACCACCGTCGGGAAACGGAGGATGGCCTTGAAGAGGTCGCCATCGATGGCGAGCGACATCTTCCCACCCTGCAGCTCCGTCAAGCTCTGCGCGATGGAGAGGCCGAGGCCGTTTCCCTCGGTCGAGCGCGAGCTGTCGCCGCGCACAAAGCGCTCCATCAATTCCTCGGCGGGAATGTTCAGCGCCGCGCGCGAGGTGTTCTTGAAGGTCACGACCGCGTCGCCGCCGGTCTTTTCAAGCGTCAGATAAACGCGCGTGCCATTCTGCGCGTATTTGCAGATGTTCGAGAGCAGATTGTCGATCACGCGCCACATCAGCGCGCCGTCCACATTGCAGAAGAGCTCCTTGTCCGGCATCACGCTCACGAGCGTCAGCTCCGCCGCGCTCAGCTTGTCGCCGTACTCGCCCTCGACCTGCGATAGAAGCTCGTTCATGCTGCACCGCACGGCGTTCACGGGCAGGTTACCCGTCGTGGCCTTGCTGGCCTCGACCAAGTCCTCCGTGAGCTTTTTGAGCTTGAACGCCTGCCGCTTGAGGACGGCGAGGTATTCTTCCTCCTGCTCGGGAGTGTGCTCATGCTGCAAAAGATCAACGTAGTTGATGATGCTCGTGAGCGGCGTCTTGATGTCGTGCGAAACGTTTGTGATAAGTTCCGTTTTGAGCCGCTCGCTCTTGAGCTGCTTGTCGATGGCCATCGCCATGCCGTCGCCGATGGAGTTGAGGTTTTCGGCGTGGCGCTTGACGTCCCAGTACATCCACTTCGTATCCACCTGCGCGCTCATATCGCCCGCGGCGAGGGCTTCGCCCTCCTTCTGGAGTTTGCGGAGCTGGATGGAGAACAGGCACACCGCGATGGACAGGATAAACAGGAACGCGATGAGCTGCCCGCCTCTGTAATAAAACTGGTCCGCCATCAGGCAGATCATCACACCGACGATGAAGCAGCCCACCACCGTGCGCCAGACGAGCGGGATGGCGTGCAAAAAGCCCACAACGCCGCGGCAGAAGGCGCAGAGCACGCCCCAGCACCACTTGACGATCTTCCAGCACAGGCATAACACCTTATAGATGAGCGTGCCCTTCCACAGTCCGCCCACCTTGACGCGCGCGCAGAACGTCACCCACGCGGCAAAGACGAGCACCGCCAGCGCAAAGCTTATCCCCAGCAGCAGCACATCGTAGGGCGGGGTATAGAAGCTCACATAGGAGTAGACCTCCTCCACCGCCACGCACAGCAGCGCAATGATCGTGCCGTCAACGAGGAGATAGAGGTCGAAGGGGATCTTTTCCTGCCAGCCGCCCTGCAATTCGCCGTCCTCGCGCCGCGCCGCCGTGCGGGCGAGGAAGATGAGCAGAAACAGTTCCAGCGCACCGAAGAGGATGAGCAGCTCCAGAGCGTTCTGCCCCCAGTTTTCTGCCTTGTCGTAAAATACCTTTGCCCAGTAAATGTCGTCCTGCGCGGGAAGGCCCTTCACAAGGTAGACATCAAAGGTCTTGTCAACATAAACGGTGCTGTAGCAGAAGGTATCACCGTCGCTGACGTTGCTGAACTCCACCTTATCCTGCTCGTCCGTCACGCGGAAGCGAATGTTGCTGTAGCTGTCTCTCTTGGAGTAGATCTTGTCGAGCTCATAGTTTCCGCCTTCCATGGCGATATAGTCGTCGCAGATCTCCCACGTCTTTTTGCCGACCGCATTCAGGCAGAGATTGCTCGTGTAAAAGTCCCGACCCATACCGCCGTAGGAATAGACAAGCCCCACCGCATAGGTCAGCATGACCGGCACGAGCACCGCCGCCAGCAGAAAAGCGACCGTCTTTGTCCAGAAATTGCGTATCCACGCAGCCTTCATTTCTTGTCCTCCATTTTATACCCCAGCCCCCACACGACCTTCAGGTAGCGCGGCTCGGAGGGGTTGATCTCCAATTTTTGCCGCAGGTGGCGGATGTGCACGCTTACCGACGTCTCCGCCCCCAGCGAATCCTCCTTCCATACCAGCTCGTAGATCTGGGCGGAGGAATAGATGCGTCCCGGGTTCTTCATCAGCAGCCGCAGGATGTTGAACTCGATGGGCGTGAGCGCGACCTCGTCGCCGTCGACCGTCACGCTTTTTTTCTCCTCGTCGAGAACGATGGGGCCGACGGTGTAGACGTTCGGCTTCTCCTCTTCCTTTTTCGACCCCAGCTGCGTGTAGCGGCGCAGTTGAGAGCGCACGCGCGCCAGCACCTCGACGGGGTCAAAGGGCTTTGTGATGTAGTCATCCGCGCCGATGTTCAGGCCCAGGACCTTGTCGCTGCTCTCGCTCTTGGCCGTGAGCAGGATGATGGGCACGTTGCTCTTTTCGCGCAGCTTCGCCGTCGCGGCGATGCCGTCGAGCTGGGGCATCATGATGTCCATCAGGATCAGATGGATGTCGTTCTTCTCCACGACCTCCAGCGCCTCGCGCCCGTTGCTCGCCTCAAACAGGCAGTAGTCCCCGCCGGAGAGATAGATCTTGAGCGCGTTGACAATGTCCTGTTCGTCGTCACAAATCAGAATGTTGTACATTTTCTCACCTCATGTTGGTCATTGTATCAGCCGTTTTCAAACAAAAACAGCGATTGTTTCTTAATTCTTACATAAACTTCATTGCCCAGCTATACCAGAATTCTCACATACTCCGTTGCAATGCGTGTGTTTTTTCTGTTTTTTGGCCTTTTCTTAACCTGTCATAATACACAGTTTTAGGCCGTTAGTATCAATTCCTTCCTCTTCGCGTCAGATGCCTATTCATTATACTGCATGACCGGCGATTTGACAAACCTCAGCTTTTCCGATCTGTAGGCCGATATCTCATTTATCCATAAAGAAAGCGCCTTGTTGCGAGGCGCTTTCTTTATGCCAAATTTGACGAACCGCAAAAATTCCTATATGGTGTCCCTATGCTCCCGCTGGCGCAAAGGCTTCATCCGCCCCGGCACGTCGCCTCGTCCCGTCGCCCCCTCGTCGTTCTGCGCACGATTCGTTATGCGTCTTTGTCCATTCCGCTCTCTTGACTTGTACGTACAAATGCCGTACAATGCAATCAGGTCAAGCGATAGATAGCCGGAAGGCAGAAAGGGGATAACATGGAAACCAACAACACAGTACGCACTCTGACAGACGAACAGGTGAAGGCCGCTGCAATTATCTTCGCGGCCTGCTGGAACGCAACGGGCGGGCGAAATTTGACGGACGTTGAAAACGCCCAGCGCTTCCCGCTGAAAATGGTGCAGCTCTACATCAAAAAGATGAACGACATGCACGCGAGCACGCCGGAAATTGAGAGGCTTATCGCCGAGCAGTTTGAAAAGCTCGACGTCGAGGCGGTGCAGGATTGTTTTGACACGTGCCTGTCTATGCAGCAGCAGGGCGTTTGGTCTTTGGCCTACGACAGGGCGCGGGCTGCTAAGTAAAGGAGAGCGCAGATGCCAAAAACAGATCGTCTCGAAATTCGTCTTACGCCGGGGCTAAAGAAAGGGCTGCAAGCCGCCGCCGAAGCGGAAGGCCGCAGCGTTTCGAATTACGTCGAAAATTTAATCAAGCAGGCAATCAAGAAGGCAGGGTCGTGAACCCTGCTTTTCCTTTCGCATTTGACAAACTGCAAAAATTCCTATATGGTGTCCCTGTACCCCGCCGAAATAAAAACGAAAGAGGGCTGCCTTCATGGAAGAAGATTATAAATCTATGCGCGATGCCGAGCGTCACGAAGACTGGGAACGTTATGGCGAATATGGCCCGCCGCGCTATGTCCAAATTTTGCGGTTTATCCCATGGGTTCTTTCCGGCCTGCTTGTTGTTGGCGTCATTGTCTATTTTTTTGTTGAGTATGGATTCCGCACTGGACTTTTTGCGTTTTCCGCTTTCGGAGCGGTCTTTTACTCTATCCCCGTTCTCAGTGGCTATCTTTTTAGCAGCGATCACAAGGGGATGCGTGTCTTCTCCGGCCTTGTTCTCCCCCTGATTGTTTTAGCCTTATTTCTCGCTTCTATTTTCTTCTTCGGTTTTTGATATTTCAATTTCAATAAGCAGCACCCCGAGCCTCCCGGCTCGGGGTGTTCTCTTATTCTCAGCTATTCCACGGTGCCTTTCCGATGTCCTTCTCGCTGTACCCCGCGTCAAGATACAGCCAGTCCTTTTGTTTCTTGCTCAGCTGCATCTTGTCGATCGCGTCCAGCACCTTCGCCTTCTTGCTGCCGTTGATGGCCTTGCCGTTCTCGTCCTTATCGGCGGTCAGATCGGCCGTCGCGTCCTTGTACTCGGCATAGGTCTCGGCGCTGATGCCCTGCTTCTGCGCCTCCTGCGCTGCCGCATAGCTTCTCGACGAGCGGGACAGGTCATCGTGCAGCCGCTCTTTCTGCTCGTTCGTCAGCTTGAGCTTGCGGACGAGCTCGAACTGCGCTGCCTCACGCTCGCCGTCGGTCAGGCTGTCGTCCTTGTCGATCTTGCGCCACTTCTGGATCGCGTCGTAGACGACCTCGCGGTCCGCGCCCATGTCGACGAGCTCCTGATAGGTCCGCGTCTGCGACGCGCTCAGTCCGCCATCGTTCGCTGCATAGAAGTCACGCGCCTCGCTCAGCGCGTTTCTGCCGAACAGCATCGCTTGCAGCACGGTCGAAAAATCGGGATTGACTGCGTATTGCAGCCGCTCATTGTCGCCGCTTCCCTTATACGTGCCGCCGCGTGCCAGCGTCTCCGCTCCCTGCGCCGTCTTCTCAAGCTGCCGCCCGCCGGGGACCGTATCGCCCACAAGACCCATTAACTGGCGGCCGACCTCGCTCCAAAAGTCGCCTGGACTGTCGAATTTTCCGGCTGCCTGCTTTTTGAGCGTTTTGCCGATTCCTGTCGCCGTGCCCCACAGGTCCGGCATCGGCAATGTCTGGTCGCCAACACCGAAAACGCCCGCCACATTGCGCGCATATGGGATGTCGTTGCTGATGTTGTAGATCGTGTCCTCTGCCGCCGCCGCGAGGTTGAATTTGTCGTTGCCCGCGTCTTCGTCCGTGCCGAAGAGGCGTTCGCCGGTCATCTTCTGCCACACGTCGTCGACCCACACGCCCAGCTGCTCGTTGGTGCTCAGTCCGTTGCCGGACGCCAGAAAGCCCGTCAGTAGGCCCAGCACGTCGAACTGCGCCGGTGTGCCGCCGTACAGCTCCTCATCCACGCGGTTCAGGATGAACGCGCCGAGCAGCGTGCCGACGATGATGCCCGCCAGCCGCCGCGAGGCTTCCTTCTTGCCCAGCTTCTCCTCCATCTCGCGCAGCCCCGGCCCAAAGAGATCCTGCGTCACGTGCTCCCAGCTGTTCAGCGCTTCCACCTGGAACAGGTTCACCATCTGTGCAATAACGGTCTTCGACTGGAATGTCAGCGGCGCTGCGCCCTTCGAGCGCGAGCCCATCATGTCGCGGCCCCAGCGGTCCGCCGCACGCAGGGCGTCTTTCTCGCTCTTGCCCTCGGCGAGCTCCTTGCGATACTTGCCGCGCACCGCGATCGAGCTGACGAGGTAGTCCATCCGCTCAAGCGGCCAGAACAGCGCCGCCATGAACTTGTCTCCCTTCGTGCTTGTCAGGTAGCGAATGCCGCGTTTCTCCGTCAGAAAGTCGCTCCTGTCGGCGAAGCCGCCCTTCGCCTTTCCGCTCGCGATGTCTCCGATAGCCTCGACGACGTACTTCGGCCCCAGCTCGCCCGCGATCATCGGCAGCTGTGCCGTCTGGTTCAGCGCCGACGAGAGGTTTCCTGCCACGTTCGCGCGGGCGAACGCATTGACGAGCTTTTTCGGGATGTTCAGCGACATGCGCCCGAATTCTTTTTCTGTGTTTCGGTCATTGAACAGCTGCTTGCCCGCCAGCTTGTTCGCGTAGTCATCCAGCCACGTGACAAGATCGCCGTATTTCGTCGTCTGCTTCACGTTATCGAATAGGCTGTCGGTGTACTTCTCCATCGCCTGGTTCATGGCTTGATAGCTCATTTTTGCGCTGCTGTCAATGATGTCATTCGTTTTCAGAAACAGCTCTTTCTCCTCCGCCGTCGCGAATTTCAGGTCTTCTGCCTGCTGGATCTGCGCGCTGATCTCGTCCGGCGCATACTTCTTGCGGAAGTATTTCGACGCTGCGCGCGTGCGCATGATATCGTCCGTGTGATACAGCACGTCGCTCAGATAGTCGACGTACTTCTCAAAGCCCTTCTGGATGTCGTAGTCCGTGCTCTTGCCGTTTCGGTGCTGGAAAAAGGGATTGTACCGCTTGTTCGGCTTGAATTCCTTCGTCAATCCCGCGATGCTCGCTGGCAGCTTGCCGACCTCGGCACCCAAATCAACGCCGATGGCCTTGAGCGCCCGCTCGAGCTTGCCGCTCTCCGCCTCTGGCTGGAAGTGCGGCGCGTAGCCCTTGATAAAGCCGATGGGCTCGTACCCGTGCGCCACGAGGAAGTCGTTGATTGCAGCGTAGAACTCATTGTAGAGCCCGCTGTATTTCGCCGCCGCGTTCTCGACCCTTACGCGGTCGGCCTCGCCGCTGTCGAGCTCCCTCTTCGTCTCGAGCCAGTCCGCGTATCGCTGCGCCAGCTCGCGCTCCTCCTTGCCGTGCAGACCAAACTCCTGTGCCGTGTCTTTCATCTCTGCGCCGTCGAGCAGATTTTCCGCCGCGTGGATGATCTGCTGCTTGATCTCGCTCTTGCCGACCATCTCCTCGACGGCCTTGCCCTCGATGGAGAGCTGCGCCAGCGCCCGCTCGCGCTGCGTCAGCGCCTCCTCCTTGCCGTCCTTGCCCTTGAAGGTGCGCACCTCGTCGTGCATTCGGTTGACGAAGCGCTTTCTCTCCTGCTCGTTGACGTAGACCGGCTCGAAGATTGCCTCATTGATCTTCTTTCCGCGCTTCCAACCGAAGATCGCGCGCATGCTGCGCTGCGGCGTGCGGTGGTACAGGGCGAAGCCGCTCTCCGGCGCGATGCCCTTGCCGCTTTTCTCCTTGGTGAATTCGCCGTCAAAGTGCTCGTCGAAGAGGTCTTTCATCTTCTCCTGTAGGTTCTCGTTGATCTCCGCGCGGCGCTGCCGGATGAAGTCGGTCGACATAGATTGCTCGGCGCTGTAATAGTCGGCCAGCTCTACCACCTTGCCGCGGTTCATCGTCGCCGGGATATCTGCCTCGTCGTACAGTCCGGATGCGATGTTCAGCGCGAAATTCTGCTCCTTCGGCGTCGCGCCCAGGCGCTTGATGGCCTTGCGCGTCTCGCGCTGGATCGTCTTCGCCGCTCGGTCGTTCGCGATAAGCTGCTCAACGTTGCTGTAATCGCCCGCGCTGTTCTCGATCTTCACACCCAGCTTCTCGAGCGCTTCCGTGCCCTTGAATTCGTCCTTGCCCTTGTCGCGCAGCCGCTCGGCCTTTTCCGCCGCCTGCTGCGCGCTCCTGCCGGAAAGATAGGCGTCCAGATTCGGGAATTCCTGCATGTTCGACTTCTTGCTGCGCTCATCCTTCACGCGCCGCACGGCCTCCTGCACGCTTTGCGGCATCCGCGCCAGCTCCTTGTCCCACTCGCCGCCGTCGCCCTCCGCCGAGAACCTGACGTCGTCCCCGTTGCTCCTGCCGAATGCGATCTCCGCCGCGAGGTTGCGCTTGATGATGTCCGGCGAAAACGCTACCGCGCCATCGCTCGTCTTTACGCCGGCAATGTCATTCGGTTCCAGAACGTTATTCCACAGCCACGATACAAGGCTTTCGTCGTCGTAAGCGGCAGCGCTGTCAACGATGTCTTCTGGGTCGAACAGCTCTGCAAAGCTGTCATCGCTCACGTCCTCATAGTCTTCCAGCTCCCAAGGTGTATTCTCGTCTGTATTGTGGCGCGCCTCAATGATCTTTTCCTTGATGTCGGAAATGTCCGTCAGGGAAGATTCCTCTACGGAGAATACTCTCTTTTCGTCGCCTCCGTACCCGCTTCCGACTCTATCCGGTTCGTCGGCGAACATCGCATATCCGGCGCGGGACATTGGGTCGTCGCTGGAATAGAACCGGTACGAAAGCCCCTTCTGTCGATAAAGCTCATTGATCGCCTCATCGAGCGAGATGCTCTTCTTCCGCTCTTCGATCGACCTGTCGTCGAGGCCTGTGAGGTATTTGCCGCCGTCTTCATCCTCCGCCGAGAACTTCACCTTACCCCGGTCCTCGCCCGCCAGCTGCCGTGCCACTTCCTCGTTGAACGCGCTGTACTTGACACGTTTGCCGTCTTTGGGTATACTGTTCTCAGATGCAGCACTTGTGGTGTCGGCAAGAGAGCCGGAAACGGTCACTCCCCGGGACAGTTCTTGTGCTGCATTGCTTTTTCCTTCTTCGGAAAATCTGAATGCGGTACCGTCTGGCAGCACAATGCGATGCGCATAGTAGTGGTTGCCGTTTTTGTTGACGACGACAGCCATGTTCCCGCGTGTTCCGTTCAATTCGACCGGTGCAGCAAACGTGATGGTTTGTTTTGTCCTCCCTTTGTGGTTTGCATGCCCGCCTATCTCAATACCTCTTTTCAGCACTTGTGGCAAGACCGCAAGTGCTGCTTTTTCTTCTGCGGTATCTGCGTATCGGAGGCCTTTATCCATATCTTTCTTGCTGAAATAAATGTCTCCATAACCCTGGCGGTCTACTTTATATCCGCTGCTTTTCAGTCGCTCCGCTGCCCACTGGGCGGCAGCGTCCTTGCTCTTTAGGTCTGTTGGGACAGAGGCGCGCGCCACCAATCCCATGGCGTTTAACTTCTCTCTGCTGTTTTCAATCTGCTCTTTAATGGAAGACGTTTCGCTGTCCTGTTCTGAATAGCTGCTCCAACCGCTCCCATCCGCAAACACCGTGTTCTCGTCGCCGGTGTCCGGCTTGCGCCCTCTGCGTTCCTCCGCCGTCAGGCCGCGCCGCGCGGCAGCGTCCCGCGCCTCGATCTCTCCCGCCGTGTCGCGGTAAAGGTCTCCTGGCAGTCTGCCTTCCCTCGCGTTTCTGTCAATGCTGTCGCGCAGGCTGAAATAATCCCACACGCGGTCGCCGTATTTTTCTTCCAGTTGGTCGCGCCTTTCGTCGAAGCGCACCCATTCCGGCGGATCCGGCTCGACCTGCTCCCATGTGTCCATGTCGACTTTCCCGCGCGGTACTGTCGGCGCCATGGCGTTCAGCTCTTCCATGCTGCGCATAAACTCGGGATCGTTTGCCTTCATCCGCTCATACTGCTCGCGCAGCCGCGCGCCTTCGCGTCTGGTTTCGGCGTCCCTGCCGTCATATCCCTCTTCGAGTTTTCTGTTCCAGTATTTCGGATTTGCCCCGGGTGTGAATCCCTCTCTTTGCTGAATGGCGTGCTGTACCTCGTGAATGAGGGAATTCAACAGTGCTTCCGGCTTCTGTTTCAGCTCGCGGCTGAGCTCGATGCTGTCAAAGGTTCTGTGATAACTGCCGAGCTGTCCTCGCTCCAAATTGTGGAACGTTACGGACATATCTTTCATGTCCGGATAGGTGACGAACAGCGCCGGCGCGTCCACCAGCTCGCCCAGCGTGGTGTAGTTGGAGATGTCTGCTGCGTCTGTGCGCAGCTTCATACCGCTATCGTCGATCTCCCATCTCCACTTGCCGTCCGCGCCGCGGAACCAGCCCGTTTTCTTCCGGATCGTCTCAGCGTCCACGCCCTGCATCTCGTAGCGCTCGGCCTCGTGCAGCGCGTCAAGGTCTGCATTCTCGGCATTGCGGCCCGCATAGGAATATTTCTCAGGCGGTCCTCTGCTCTTTACCTCATCCACCGCGCGCAGCGTCAGGCCTTCCGGCTCGCTCGCCGGATGCTCCGCCGCTTCCGCCGCGCGTTCGATCGCGTCGACCGCCTGCTCGTGGTAGCGGCTCGCCCTCTGGCCGTAGCTGTCGATGCCTGCGTAGGCATCCTCCATGATCTCTTCCCACACGTAGAGCTCGCGCTCTTCCGCCGTCATACCGACATAACCGTTCGTCAGCGGCTCATAGCAGCGCTCATAGACTTCGTAGATGCCGCGCCAGTCCGCGCCGCCGCGCACCGTCTCCATGAAGGCGCGCACATTTTCTTCTTCCGTGATGAGGTGCCCGACCTCGTGCTTGCCGATCTCCGACGCCGTGCGCTTCTCACCGTCCACGCGCAGCACCATTTCGCCGCTCTCGCGGTTGATGATGCCGCGCACGCCGACCGGCCCATTCTCGGTTTCGACCTGCAAAAGGCCCGTCACCATCGTCACGCGCTTCACGCCCTTGCCGCGTGCCCAGTCCGAAAAGCCGCGCAGCTCGTCGTCCCAGTCTTCCTCTGGCAGCACGTGTAGCGTCTCGTCGCTCGTGCCGCCCTGCACGCCCAGTGCCGCCGCACTCGTGAGCGGCTGCTCCCACGCGATCTCTCGGCGCTGCTGCGTCAGCTCTCGGTTTCTGCGCCGTCCTTCCGCTGTCGTGCTGCGTAATTTGCCAGCTCCTCCGGCCCCAGGCTCAGAAGGTCGCCGTCCTCTGTCTCCACCGTGTAGATCGTTTTCCGCTGCCACGGCATCGGCACGCTGCCCGGTGCCTTCGGCAGGCTCAGGCCCTCCGGCATTTTCTTCCTGTCGTCCATAGATTCCTCCGTTCCGCCCCTCCGGCATGTCATAGATCGGGAGCTCTTCGTGTGTCCACTCGCTCATGTCTGCGCCGGGGATGGCTTTCTTTGCTGCAATGTATTCTTCGTTCGGTGCAATGTGCTGCCCGTGGATATCCGTATAGCCGTTTGCCAGCATGTCATCCAGCAGCAGCTCCACGCGCTTCGCCGCCGCGAAGTTTTCCTGCCCGTGGTTGTGGATGATCGCACTCAGCGAGCGGTCGATGTCGTCGTAGCGCACGCCCTCGTCATCCAGCAGCCGTGCGATGCGCTCGCTCACGCCGCGCTTGGTGCGGATGTATTCGTCGTCGCCCGCCTCGCGGTTCGTCCGGCGGATGAGCTCGCCGCCCTTTTGAGCAAAGCTCATCTCCTCCTGCAAGACTGCCGCCGCGTCCGCGTAATAGCTGTGCAGCTCGGGGTGGTCGAACTGGAATGCGTTCACGCTCCGCTCGCCCACGCTCGCGCTGTCGCGCCGGTCGATGTGCTGATCTTCATTCACGCGATAGATCTTCTCTTTCGCGTCCACGGCCAGCGTGCCGTCTTTCAGTCCGTCTTCAACCTTCTGCGCGTTCTGCTCGTTGCTGTACTCAAGAAGATTCACGCGCTTGCCCGCGTCCAGGGCGTCCGCTTCGCCCTCTGCTGCGCCCTGTGCGGCGTTCGGCTGTGTGGGCGTCAAATTACCCTCGCCCATGCCCTGCGCGCTCTCAGGCGTCACCGCAGGCTGTGCGGGCATGGTGTTCTGCTGCCCGACGGTTGGCGCGGGTACCGGTTCGGTGTTCTGCATCACCGCCGCGGCACCCGGCGCGCGCGGAGAGATGGGCGGCGTCGGCGCGTTCTCCTGCATGGCGCTCATGCCGCCGCCCGTCTGCACGGGTGCGATGCTCCCGCCAACCGGCGCGGCCGGCGCAAGGCCGGATGCGCCCGTGCCGATGCCGCCCGCACTCACGTTCGTGTAGGGGAGCATTTCGCCGTAGATGCTCAGCAGGAATTCCCGCATTGCGTCGACTTCCTTCTGCGCGCCCACCACTTGCAGGTCATCCAGCGTATAGCGCATCTTGTCCACGGCATCCATGACGGACTGTGCGCCCGCCGCCTTCTGCTCCGCCGTCGCGCGCGGGTCCTCAATGATGTGCTTGGCGTAGTCGTAGCGCTCCTTGGCTGCGTCGTTCAGCTCGTTCATGTACTTCTTGTTGCGCCCCGTGATGGCAGCGGCGTTGATGGCGCTCGAGATCGCGCCGAAGACAAAGGCCGTCAGCGCTGTCTCGCCGATAGCTTTCCAGTCCGGCGTGTAGTCTTCGTCGGTCATCGCCTTGGAGAGCTCGCTCGCGCTGGTCTCGCCCGCCGCATAGCCGACCGCCGATGCGCCGCCGAGCGCGATGTTCGGCAGGACGTAATTCTGCTTGCCCGCCGTGCGCAGCAGCTTGAGCCCCGCCGCGTTCACGCCCTTGGAGAGCGCGCCGCCCGCCGCCACGCCGAGCGCCGATACCGTCGCGCGCAGCGTCGCCTTTTCCGCGTCGTACTGCTCGCCCGCTTTGCGGCGGTAGTCCGCCGCGTTCCCGCCGGCCACGGACAGCGCGCGCCCCGCGACATCCATGCCCGGCGCGACCATGCGTTCCGCCGTCTGCAAGCCGATCTGCGTCGCCGCCGGAACGATGCTCAGTGCACCTTTTTTGATGCCCTTCGTCCCCGCCGTGCTCTCCTCGCTCAGCTTTTTCGCAAAGGAATAGCCCTTGTCAGCCGTATCATACAGGCTGCTCGCCGTCTTCTCGCCGCTCTCGATGACCTTGCCGTACTTCTCGCGCTCGCTGCGCGCGATCGCAAGGGCCTCGTTCGTCTCCTTGATGTCCTGCGCCGTCATCGTCGGGTCTTTCAGCGTCTTTTCCAGCGCCGCAATCTGCTTGTCAAGCGTTTCCGCTTGCCTACGATAAACTCCGCTCATCTCCGTGCCGCCGCGCCGGTCCGTCGCCACGCCGCCGAGGTTTGCAAGGTTCGCGCCCTCGGAGACAAGGCCGCTTTCAATGCCCTTGAGCACCCGCTGCCCGAAGGTCTGCTTGCTCGCCTGTCGGCTGGCGCTTGGTGTGGTCTGCTTGTCCAGCTCGTCCGCGTGCTCGGTCTCGCGCGTCGTCTTCCTGCTCGCGGCGATGCTGCGCTGCTTCTCCGCCCCGGGAATCTTCGTAATCTGGATGCGCCCGCTGCTGCCGCTTACGGCGCTGCCGCTGCTTCCCTTTTTCTCCCCTGAATAGTCTTTTGCCGAGGGCGCGCTTTTCTGCGCGCCCTCGGGCTTGATTTGTGTGATCTTAATTGCCATATCGTCACCTCATCAAAACGTGATGTTGAAGCCGTTGGCTTTCAGCTTTCGGGAAATTTCGGCCTTCTCCTCGTCCGTCAGCGCCGCGCGGTCCAGCGCCGCCGCAAACGCCTCGGGCGAATTGAACCGGTATCCGTTCCACGTAAAAATGCCCTCGTCCGGATCGTAGCCGAACGTCATCCTCCCGCTGCCGCTTCCGGTATAGCCGTACTCCGACGCGAGGTAATCGTCGTTGAAGCCGTTCTTTTTCAGCACGTTCACGACCTCCTGCGTCAGCTGTCCGGCCTTCGCCATCGCCTTTGCGGTTGTCAGGCTCATGTTCGTTCCGCCGCCGCTCGTCCCGCCGGACCGCCTCGTGGTCCCGCCGCTTCCGCCGCTCGTCTTCGCCGCGGCCTGCGCCGCCTGCTGCTTGTAGTAGTTCTCGAGCGCCTTGACGTACTCGCTCTCGTACCCGCTCTTGCCGATGAGCCCCGCGCTCGGCGACGCTCCTGCTTGCAGCATCGCGTCGACCTGCGACCGGCTGAGCTCCTGATCCTGCTGCTGCTTTTCCTTGATCTCGTCCAGCACACCGAGATAGCGGTTGTACTCCGTGTTGTCCTTCCCCTGCAAATTGCCGAGGTAGTCCTGCAAGCGGTTATACTCGCCGAGATAGTTGTTGTAGTCGAAATTTCGGTCCGTGTTGAACTGCCCCAGCTGGTCGAGATACTTCGCGTAGTCCATCTGCTCCTGCTGATTCACCGCGTTCAGGTCGCTGAGCTTCATCTGGTAGTCCTTGAGGTATCGCTCATAGGCCTGCTGGTAGAGCGTTGGGATCACGTCGGAGATCTTCGTCGCGTAATAGTCGCCCGCCTGCGTCGCCGCGTTCACGGCGTAAGAGCTCGGCCGCCCGCCGCTCGCGGCGCTCGCCTGTGCAAGGGCGTTTGCCGTTGCGCGCTCTCCCTCGCGCAGATACGTCTTTTTGTAACTGCCGTACTGCGGATCCGTCTCCTTGCTCCACGAGAACGGATCTCGCTTGAGCGCCGCGTCCAAAAGCTCCTGCTGCTTCTGCTGGAAGCGGTTTTCGTAGCTCGGCGCGTCCTTGTAGCTGAACGAGCCGAACGACCCGATCTTATCGAGCGTGTCGTCGATGCCTTGGGCGTGCTTGCCGTCGCTCACGTACTGGCTGCCATCCGCGCCGGCAGTGTAGTTGCCGTAGCTGCTGCGCAGCTGGTTTGCCTTGGCGTTGATGAGCGCGCGCTGCTCCGCCGTTGTCGCGCCCGCGTACTGCTTCTTGAGGTCAAGCACGCTCATGCCGAACTCAGGGTACTTTTTCGCAAGGTCGAGATCGTACTGCGAAAAATTCACATTGCTGCCGCTCGCCGCCTTTTGAAAGTCATCGTATGTATACGCCATTTTCTTCTCCTCTCTCCTTTTATGGAAAAATGCCTCGCGAGTTTGCCGCCGCAGCGGCAAATCCGTGGGATTCGTTTTTCGCCGCGACATGTGCGTGGCGAAAAACACCTCTCGGCCTTCAAACGTGCGAGCGCAGTGAGTGCGCTGCGGAAGGCCGCTCTTTTCTCAAATTGAAGCGTACGCTTCAATTTGAAGGCTTACTGTGGTCCGCGCGTGCTCTTGAGCTCGCTGCCCGCGTAGTATTCGCGGACCATCGAATAGACGCGGCACTCGCCCTTGCCTTCGATGCGGATGCGGTAGTGGTCTGCACGCCGCGGCACGATGGGCAGGTAATAGCTGCGCTTTCGCTCCGGTTTCAGCGTTTGCCCTGCCTGCACCCACTTCCCGTCGGAATCAAACTGCATCAGCACCTTTGCTTCGGCCCCCGCCGCGACCTCGATGCGCACCCACAGCTTGGCGATGCTCTTCTTCACGCCGTCGTAGCTCGTACTTTGGCTCGAGCCCTTTTCCGTGAAGTCGCCTGTCTCGGCGAACCACGTGAAGTCTTCCTCGTCCGTGCAGCCCTCCGGCGCGTCGAGGATGTTGCCCGTCAGCGTGATCTCGCCCTCCGCCGTCAGGAAATAGGTGTTCCCCTGATAACGGCAGAAGTGCGTCGCGTGCGTCTTGTCCTCGATGTGCCACATGCCCTTGCGCGTGTCGTAAACGTAGAGCTTCCACTCCCCGCTCTCGTCCTGCGCGCTCAGATAATACTTGAGGCCATCGCTCCCCGCGCGTCCGTTCCGCAGCCTCGTCATGCCGAAGGCGTCGTGCAGGCTTTGCGGGATGCCGCCCGAGTAGATCATCACGCCTGAGGTGGAGAGGTACAGCAGCCGCTCGCCCGCGATGGCGAGGCTCCCGCCGCTGCCCTTGGCGACGCCCAGCGTGGCCGAGCCCATCACCTCAAAGTTGGACGGAATACTGCCGTACACCTTGTAGATGTGGTCCTCCTTAAAGAACACCGGATAGCCGAGGAAGCTCACGCAGCCCGTGAAGTCACCCGCGCTGCCCGTGTCCACGGCGTAGCTGTCGGTCTCAAGGCCCTCGAACACGTTCCAGTTGAAGGGATCGCCGAGCTTGCTTGCGTAGATCGTGCGCCCGTCGCAGCCCCACAGCCGGTTTTCGTTCTCACACAGGTATTCTAAGTCCGGCACCGTGCGCCGAACCGTCAAGTTTCCCGTCTCCGTGTACTCTGTCGTGCCGTTGTCACCGTCCAGCTTGAAGACGTTTTCATAGAAATACATCTTGTCGCCGTCGATCTCGCGGATCACCGGCGTTTTGTTGTTCTCCGTGTGCTTCGTGCAGCCGGAGATCGTCACCGCGTCGCCCGCCTTGAAGTAGTCGCTCCATGCGACGCCGCTGCACTGAATGGTGTTCGCCTCCGCGGCCTCTTCATAGAGCTTGCCGTTCGTAAACGTCAGGCTCCCGCCGCTCCATGTACTCTCCAAGCTGCCGAACGCGCCAGAAACGGTGTTGTAGTACTTCTTGTCCGGCAGGATGATGATGTAGGCCCCGATGGCGGCGAAGCGCTTCTCGCCCGCCGTCACGTTGCCTTTTTTCGCGCCGCCATAGTAGAAGGCCGTGCCCTCCACCCACGCCAGCGCATCCCACGCGAAAAGTCCGCCCGGATTGACAAGATTCTTGTAAATTTTGCGCTTTGCGCGCGTCGAAAGCACAGGATAATAGTCACTCGTCAGGTTTTGCATGTCCCACAGCCCGCCGTCCCCTGCACCCAGGTTGTGGTCAAGGCCGTAGAATTGCAGCTGCCCGCGCTTGCCGATGCCGTCGGCATACGGGACCTCCGGCAGCTTCATTTGGCCTCACCGGCCTTTTCCGGCTCCGCCGCCTGCTTGTCCTGCGTGTCGCCTTTTTCGCCCGCCGGGGCTTCCGTGCCGTCGCAGATCATCGCAATATTGCGAAGCGACTGCCGCACCGCCGCCACCACGTCCACCGCGTCGCCGCTGACGTTCAGTCTGCTGATGAACTTCATCGCCAGCGCCGCTTCCTGCTTGATCTTCTCATTCATGCTGATTCCTCCAATCGTTTCAACCGTTCTTCCTGCTCGCGTACCTTCGCCCACAAAATCGGGATAAATTCGCTGTACCGCAGAAAATAGGTCTCGCTGCCGTCCTCGCGTTTGGCTCTCGCCCAGCCCGCAAATTCCTGCGAGTTAATGCCGCACGCGCGCATGGCGTCCTCGACCTCCTGCGCGATGAATCCCGTGTGGAAGCGTCCGCTCGTGCCGCTGTTCAACTTGTAGCGCCTTGGCTCCACGAGGTCGAACATACGCACGTACTTCTCCGGCAGCGCCTCAATGCTGTTCTTGATGTTTCGGTCCGAGCCGTTCAGCGCATCCGTGCTGCAATAGATCGTGCTCCAAACAAAATTGGGCGCGCCAAGATTGTACCGGTTATCTGCGTTCGGGGCGAAATCGCCGCGGCAATCAATGAAGTCGTAGTCGAAATTGAGCGCTGATCTTCCGTTATTCCCTGACAGATACAGGTTTCCGCTCGTCGCGTTCAACTCCATGGCCTTGCTCTCGAGCGTCATTTTGTAGTCCGCCGTGCTGGCGTACTCCGTGGAGATATACCCGCAGCGCCGTCCCGCATCATTGCGCACGGTGATCCTATCCCCTTCAATCTCCGTCGCCGTCAGCGTGCCATAGATGTTCACCGCGTCCACGCACAGGTCAATGCTGCCCGTGCTCGCCACCTGCACACCGTTGTAATTGAGCTTGAAGATCGTGCCGTTCTCGCCGCTCGTCGCGCCCAGCGTGAAGCCGGTCGCGCTCTGGTCGAAGATGCTCTGCGCCTGCGTCGCGTCGATCTTGGTGCTCACCGTCGCGCGGATGCCGTTCACGTCCGCCGTCAGGTTCGTCACGCTGCCGTTCAGGTTCGAAACGCTCGCCTGCAAGCCCTTTGCTGTCGCTTGCAGCTGCGTGATGTTCCCCTCGGCGTCGCCAATGCGCGCCGCCAGCCCCTCGGCCACGAGCGCGACTTGCGTGATGTTCCCCTCTGCATCCTTGATCTCGCCGTAGATGGGATCGGTGATCTGCTTGACGAACTCGTCCGTCGCCGTCTTGTTCATGTTGGAAAGGTCTAAGTTGTGCAGCGTGTAGCGCAGCTGCTCGACGAGCATGAAGAGGTAGTCCTGCATCGTCTCGACCTTGTCGTTCACGCTCTCCTTCTGCGTGAACGACGGAAAATTCGTGTCGATGTATAGCCAGTTGGAAGGCATGCTTCCTCCCCTCCTTTCTCTTCGGGCGGGAGAGCTGCACGCCCTCCCGCCCCGTGCTTCACTTCATCGTCGCGAGCTTCCGGACAAGGTCGTTGCCGTACTGATACGCCGAGAGGTAATCCATCGTGCCGTCCGTCAGCCCCGCGCGCTTTTGCAGCTGCGCGCGGTAATCGGGCGCCGTCAGCTTGCCGTGGAATTCCTTTTCCCACTTGCCCGCATTCTCTCTGCCGGACCAGTACGCAGGGCAGAGCTTGCCCGTCACGTCGAAATGGCGGATGACGTTGCTCGCGGGGATGTTGTACTTCTTCATCAGAGCTTTCGTCAGCTCAAGTGCCTGCGAGACGGCCTTCGCGTCCGGCGCGTATACGCCGTCTCTCTTCGCGTCGCACAGCTCAATGCTGATGCTGTTTGCGTTCAGGCAGCGGCCGTGCAGCGTCCCGCCGCCCGTCTGCGCGCAGCTCGGGTACTTCTTTCCGCCCACCGCCCACGCGATGCGCAGGTCGTCCACGCTCTGCACGATCTCGTTTGCGTCGACGAAGTAGTGCGCGCTGGTCTTCACCACGTTCGATGCGTAGTATTTCGCATTGTTCATCGCCGTGTCGCCGTCATTGCCGGTGTAGTGGATGACGATATAGCGGATGCCCGCCGCCGAGCGAGCACCGCCGACGTTGCCCGCGTTCGCGGGATATTTGCGGATATTCATGCGCTTATTCTCCCTTCGCGCTGCCCGCGGCGTTCTGCGTGCCGAAGTAAAACGCGATGACCATGAGGTATACGGTGTTGAATTCCTGCGTCACCTTCGACTGTACTGTCAGCGCGCAGAAGGTCGCCGTCAGCGCGATCGTCACGAGCGACTTCACGCTCAAAAGGTTTGCAAATCTCTTGTTCAATAATTCGTTATTCATAGTGTCGTTTCGTCCTTTCTGAAAATCTTGATGCCCGCCACCACAACGAGCTCCGTCGTCCATGCCTTGAACCATCGTTCCGTCAGCACATCCGGCGGCGGCACGTCGAGCGCCGTCATGATAAGCGACGCCACGGTGTACCACGTCAGGCTGAAAATGGCGATGGATATGTACTTGTCCCGCTTTTTCATCTTGTCCCAGCGGGCTTTCAGCGCTTTCATGCCGCCACCCCGTTATCGAGGATGGAGTGAATTCCCCGCTCGGCCAAAAATTCTTTTTGCTTGTGCTTCACTTCGGCGGCGTAGTCCAGTGCGGCGTGCATGTCCCCGTTACAGTGCGCGTCGGGAATACGCTGCATCGCCTTCGCCGTCGCCTCACCCAGTGCGATAGCCGCCCAGCTGCCCTCGATGAGCTTGAGCATCAGCTGCTCCTGCATCTTCTGTTGCTCGGTGGCTTTCTCGCGCTCCTTCTTGTCGCGCCGACGGTCGCGGGCGGCGATGGCCTCGATGAGCGCCACCACCACCGCCGCTGCGGCGGAAATCAACGCCGCCGTCATGCGCTCACCGCCTTAAAATAATTCCCCACCAGCTCATGCGGCAAATACTGCAAGACGATCTTGCCGCCTGCCTGCTCGCCCGTGCGCTCGCAGAGATACACCTTGCCGTCCTCGCCGTCGAGGTAATACTTGCCGTACTCGTATTCCATGCCGCGCGCTGCGGGGATGGGGTCTGCCTGCGTGCCAGCGTGTTCGGCGTCAATGACCGCCCAGAGGGCCGGGGTCTTGTCCGGCGTCCAGTCGGCCTGCGAGGTATGCGCCTGACGGCACTTGTACACCTTGCCGCCGTAGCTCCTGCGGTCGCCCTCGGCGAAATCAACGGGATACGCCCATGCTGTGATGAGTTCCGGCACGCTTGCCGCCTCGCCGTCGCTCAGGCTGACCGCTGCCTGCTCAATAATGGGGCGCAGCTTCACCGCGCGGGCGTATGTGACCGGCTCACCCGCAAGGGCGGTGACAGTTGCTTTGGCACTCTCGGTCTCCGTGGGCTTGCCCATCTTGATACTGACCGTGCCGTCGCGGTGGTCAGTGATGGCCCCGCTCAGGCTGTATTCGCTCATGTCTTCTTCGGTCACGACCTCTTCGGTCTGACCGGTTGGATTGCCGTCGTTGTCGAGCTTGTCCTTCGTCTCGTGAAAGACGTTGCTCCACGGCGTGCCAGAGGGCAGCAGCGCCGCCGCCTGCGCGTATGGCATGGTGAGATGCACCGTCTGCGTCTCGCGCATGTCCCAGTTTCTATCCTTGTAGTTGTAGATCAGCGTCGCAGGATACTCGACGCCGTTCACTTTGATAAATTCTGCCATGTTGGCCTCCTTTGTGATGAGATCAGAATGTAGTAATACGGATATAGTCGTTATTTCCGAAACCGCTCGGTTTCTCCATGACAATTTTGCAATCCCGGAATACAGGGAATTTATAGTCTATCGAATAATTGTTTGAGGACGACGCAGGTTTAAACGACGGAGCCTCCCCATTAAATGAAACCCCTGCATTCATGCTATTGGTTCTCAAATACTTTGCGTCACACCACGTTCCTGCCGGGACTGTAATTGTTTGTGCGCTGGTATATGTTGTCCCGTTAATGATTACGTTGATGTTAGCCCCGCTCAGTTCCACTTGGTATTCGCTCTTCTCCCCGCCGCTTTTGAAGGTGGTCGGATTCACAATCATGCCGCCACCTCCTTAGAGGTCAGGCGTTCACGAGGTAAATATAACAGTCTCCGCTTATTACTGTCTCTTTGCGAGTGGCGTTTATTACATCCCTGGGGGTGTATCCATATGTTACAATCATTGAACCTGCAATCGTATTTATTTGCACAGTCCCAAAGTCGTTTGTCTTGGTTACCTCTCCGTCTTGGTTGAAATAATAAAAGTTTGTATTGCCGCTTACGGTCATAGTTACGGTTACGGGTTTTGCTGCATTTCCGCTCCCATACCTCACGGGGTTGACGATCATACGCCCACCCCGCTTTCGCAAGGTTCAGCCGATATATATATATATATATATATCTGAGGGCTTTTCGGATGTTGTTCATGTGTTGCTCCTTTCTGTCACTTAGCTATTGGTGCTGCCGTCCCACGGCATAGTAATTGAGATGTGTCCCATATAAAATGGACCCGTTGCTCCGTAATACCCCTCAATCGCCGTTTTGGCGGTCACGTTAAAGGTGTAAACATGCCCCAAATCTGTCGTATTTCCCCCGGAAGCAACCTTTGTACCGTTAAACTTGATGTACGTATTTGCCTTTGAGTTTCCGCGCACATGTACCTCTATTTCCGTCCCGATTGGCACGGTAATCGTTTGCGGTGTTACATAAGTCGTCCCATCAATGACCACACAGCAATTCTCCGGGACGCCTTCCACTGTGGAGAACGTACCCAACAAGGTAACGTCAGCGGTCGTCGGTTTTGCTTTGGACCTCGGCCTGTTAAAGATCATCCCGCTCACCCCTTATAGCTCAGTGTAATGACCGTCACATAGACCTCGATGGCACTCGTCGGGACCTCGCTGCACTGGAACGTCAGGGAATTTGCAGCCTGCGCCACGCACAGCACGCCGCAGCTGTTCCACGCGCTGTCATAGCTCGTGTCGACCGGCGCGGGATAGATACACTGCGCCGTCGTGTCAGCCAGCACGCCGGTCACGGTCACGCTCTGCTGCTTAGTGCTGGAATTCCAGCTTGCGGCCGGCAACGTCACCTTGCGCATGAACACGGGAGAGGCGTAGTCCGTCTCAGGGGTAGCAGCAACAAGCCCGCCCGAGCCGTTGCCCTTGATCGGCTTGGTGGTGGAGGGGATATTGACGGGGCCTGCGGGGCCCTGCGGGCCGGTCGCACCGGTCTCGCCTTTCTCGCCCTGCTCGCCCTTTTCGCCCTGGTCTCCCTTGGGGCCTTTGATGTTGACCGTCGCGGGATTCGCAAGCCCGCCGTCGTTCGTCCAGCTCAGGTCTCCTGCCGCGGACACAGCAGGCGTAAAGGTCGCGCCTTTTGCGCCGTCCGCGCCCTTCGCACCATCCGCCCCGGCAGGGCCCTGCGGGCCCGTCAGACCTTGCGGGCCGGTTTCACCTTGCGGACCAGTCTTGCCCTGCGGGCCCTGCTCTCCCTGCGGCCCCCTTGGCCCCTCTGGGCCGGTATCTCCCTTCGCGCCGTCAGCACCGGCGGGCCCCCGTGCGCCCGTGTCGCCCTTCGGGCCCTTGAGGTTCACGGTCTGCGGATTCGCCTTGCCGCCGTCGTTCGTCCACGACAGGTCGCCGTCGTCGCTCATGCTCGGCGTGAACGTCACGCCGTCCTTACCGGCGGCACCGTCTGCGCCCGGGGCTCCATCCGCCCCAGCAGGGCCTTGGGGACCAGTCTCGCCGGGATCGCCTTTCGGACCCTGCGGACCCTCGGGCCCCGTGTCGCCTTTCGCGCCCTGCAAGGGGCCGTTGTTGATGAACTCGCCGGTAATACCGTCGAAAATGTAGATGTCGTAGGGCTCTGCCGTGCCCACGCCGTAAGCATCGCCCGCCGCTGCGGTCGCTTTCTGCGCGGCGTCGAGCGCAGCCTTCGTGCCGTAATAGCCCAGCACCTTGAAGCCGCTGCCGGTCTCCCCCTTGGGGCCTGCGGGGCCCTGCTCGCCTTGCGGGCCGGTCTGTCCCTGCGGACCCTGTTCGCCCTGCGGGCCGCGCGGACCTTCGGGGCCGGTCGGTCCGGTCGCGCCGGTGTCACCTTTCTCTCCTTGGGGGCCGGTATCGCCCTTGTCGCCTTTCAGCGCGGCAAGCTGCGCCGCCGTAAAGTCGGAATAGGTAAAGGCATCGCCCTTGTCTCCCTTTGCGCCCTGTGGGCCAGCGGGGCCGGTCTCGCCTTGAATGCCCTGCTCCCCCTGCGGGCCGCGCGCGCCGGTCTCACCTTTGGGGCCCTGCGGCCCCGTCGCGCCGGTTGCGCCGGTATCTCCCTTGGGGCCCTGTGCGCCGGTTGCGCCCGTGTCTCCTTTGGGGCCGGTTGCCCCAGTCTCGCCCTTGGGTCCCTGTTCTCCGGTATCGCCCTTGGGGCCGACTTCGCCCTGCGGTCCGGTCGCGGCAACACCCGTATCGGCAAAAGCGCCCGCCGCCGCATCCCACTTGAACCAGTTGCCCGTGGTCTCGTCGACGTATGGCATCTTGGATACCGCCGTCTCCGCATCCGCCGCCGCCTGCAAAACCTCATCGACCCAGCTTTGATAGGCTGCGGGCGGCTCGGTCGTGCCGTTTGCGCTCAGCGACGGCTCGACCACCGTGCGCCACGTCCGGCTCTTGGCGATCGCGCCGCCCACGGTGTAGGTGAGCTCGGCCATGCCCTCGCCTGCCTTTGCGGTGTCGGCGTTGCTCAGTGTCCAGATCACGTCACCGTTCTCGCTCTTAAGGCTCGCAGGATATGGCGCGCTGTCACCCTCGCGCAGCACCGTCAGCGCGAAGACGCCCTCGCCGTACAGCCGCGCCCAGCTGTCCGCGAAGCCGCGCCAGACGATCCTCTGCGCCTCGTTCTCGCCCTGATGGCCCAGCGGCAGATAGGGCAGCTCGCGTACTTCGATCTCTCTCATACGATCTCATACCCCCTCTCGTAGCCCTGCGCCGGTTCATGCGTCCTGCCCCAGTAGCGGGCAAAGTTGCCGTAAGCCTCGTTATAGAGCTGGCTCGAATCGGCATACCGGCTGTACTCGCCGTTCTCCGCATCAATCTTCGCCTTGAGGTACAGCACGTACAGCTCATCGTGCGGGGCCTTCACCAGCAGCTCTTCGTCCATGCCGTCCGGATAGCCGGTCGCCATGATCTGCTCGAGCTCTTCCGGCGTCGCCAGCAGCACGTCCGCCGCGATCCTGCCCTCGAGCGCCTTGAGCCATTCGAATTTTTCCTCTTCGGGAAAGGCGTTCGGCTTCGCCGTGTCGGCGTGCTGCATCGCTTTTCTCGGCGTCATGTTCTTCTCTCCTCTCTCAATGATGGATAAAGGCGGGCGCGGGTCTTGTCCCACGCCCGCCTTGGCTATTTAGCTTAGAGCGAGTTGCCCGCCGCGATACCGCCGATGGCGGCAAAGCGCCAGTCGTTGAAGCACGCGTTGAAGCGGCTGCGGCCGCGCCAGACGTTCGCGTCAGTGTTCTCGTCGATGGTGGAGCGCACATCGAGCTGAATGCGGTCATTCCACACCGCGCCGCCGTAGGTCTCGTTGTACTTGCTGTCCAGCAGCACCCACGGGGAAACACCGTTTGTGATGTAGTGGTTCAGGTACGGCCACACGATGACGTTCCAGCGGCCGTACTGATAGTTGAAGGCGTTGTTCGCGCTCACGGGGTCCTTGTCCGCGCCGATGGCCGCGAATACTGCCTTCTTGAGGTCGGCGTTCTCGGGGATCAGGATCGTATCGGGAGCCACGTCAAGGATTTCGTCGTTGTCGCCGCGGAACAGGTGCATCTTGGTCTCGAGCTTGCCCAGCGCGTCCACGCTGAACGCGTCCTTGAAGCAGTTGCACTGCTTGTCGCCGCTCACCTTGGGCACGTGCTCCTTGGCAAACAGGTTGCTGCCGTCCGCGCCCGTCAGGTCGAACTTGACGCCCTTGAAGGTCACGCTGCCGTTGCCCATCATGGCCGCGCCGTACAGCGCCGCGCCGAAGAGCTCGCGCGTGCGCTTGTAAGAGGTCATAAAGGCCGCAGGCTGCTTGCGCATGTCGAGCAGCTTGCCGTCCTCGATCATCTCCTTGGACACGCTGAAAGAATCCTTCCACGTCTGGTACTTGAGGAACTTCTGGTAGCCCTCCTGCATGCCGTCCAGCGGATAAGCGCCGTTCTCGCCCACGGGCTCAAAGCCGCTCATGGCCGTCAGCGTGGTCATCACGTCGCCGTAGTTCTTGGAAGAACCTGTCAGGAACAGGTTCTTGAGCACGCTGTTCTGCTCAAATTCCTCGCCGCGCTTTTCAAGGAACATCTTGATTGGCGCCTGGCAGTTGCCGTAAACGCTGTTGTTCAGGTTGCTCGATTCCGAAAAAATGATTTTCATTGCTTACTTTCTCTCCTCTCTTCCGTTTTCCTTAGACAAAGCGGCCGCGGATCATGCTGCCCGCCGCCGTGCCCTCAAGGCTCACGACCTCGAACGTGCCGGGCACCGCTGCGTCCGATGTGCCTGTGACGTACTTTGCCTTGAGACCGCCGCTCGCCACCTGGATCTTGGTGCCGACCTTCACGGCCGCTGCGGCCGCCGCGAGCTCGGTTTCAAAGGTGTACTTGCCCTGCACGCGCGTCACCGCCAGCAGCTCGCCCGCGGCCACCGTGCCGCTCTGCATGCACACATAGGGAGGCGTGGTCGCCTGGTCGGCAGCGATCGCCGCCAGCTTGCCGTCCGCCACGTTGAGCAGCTGGCCGACCTGATACGTGCCCGCCGCCGCTTCGATGTACTCAAACGGGGTCATTGCCCCGTCCGTCGATTTGATGGGAATAAACATTGCGTTCCTCCTTGTCTTGTTAATTTCTGTTCTTCTCGATCCACGTGCGGATCTCCTCGTCCGTCGCCGTGGGATTGAAGATGCGGAAGCTCGCCAGCTCCTCGCTCGTCACGACCTTGCCGCCCGCGCCGCGGGACGCTGCCGCGCCGGTCAGGTGGTCCTTACCCCTCTGACCTGTCAAGGCCTGCGCTCTCGCCGCCTCGGCCAGCGCCTTCTCGCGCCGCTCGTGCGTCGAGATGAGGTAGGCATCGTAAAACGACATGCCGCTCTTCACGCGCGCGTAGAATTCCTCGCTCTCCGGCAGCTTCAAAAGATCCTCCACGCCGTTCACCTCGGGCTCGAGCGCGTGGATCTTCTTGATCTGCTCGTCGATGGCGCGCTGCATCTTCTCCTGCTCTGCCGCGGCCTGCTCGCGCTCATGCGCCGCCACGATCTCGGCTGCCTGCTTGACGACAGGATTCTCGCTGATCGCCTCATTGAGAGATTCCTGCGTCAGCTTCCCGGCCTTGAGGTCGCTTTCGAGCTTCTGCTGCTTGAAGGACTTCGACCATTCGTCAAACTGTTCCTTCGTCGCGATGGGCTCGCCCGTGATCGTGTTCTTGAGCCCCGCACTTTCGAAAAAAGCCTTCCACTCCGCGGCCATCTTCTCGCTCTGCGCCTTGAGCGCCGCGTCCACCGCGGCCTGCTGCTCGGCTCTGCGCCGCGCCGCCGCATGAGCTCTGCGCTCGTCGGGGGTCTGCTCCTTCTTCGCGCCCTCCGCATCGTTGTTGTCTTCTGCGCCTTCCGCGCCGTCCTGGCCCTCGGGAGCGGTTACGGCGCCCTCTGCGCCCTCGCCGCCCGTCGTGCCGGTATCGCCGCCCTCCGGCGTGCCGTTGGTCTCTTCTGCGGCCGGGGCAGCGGCGCCCGGCTCGTTTGCGCCTGTGGGCTCCTGCTGCGTGCCTGCCTCGTCAGGCGGCACCGTCAGGCCCATCGCTTCAAAGACGTCTTTTTCCGTGAATTCCATGTTCTCTTCCTCTCTGGCATGTTCCCGCTATCGCCCTGCGAATAGCCGCCGCCTTGCGCGTGCGGCGTCCCCTTGCGGGGGTAATCATGCAAAGCGCTTCCGCTTGCCTTACTTCTTGCCGGTTCTCAAATCGGAGCCGGTATGAATAACGCCCTTCTTCGCGTCGGTCTGCTGGTTCGGCGCTTTCACGACCTGCGTGCCGCCGTTCTTGATTCTGCCGACGTAACCGCTCTTATCGCTCATGCCCGCGTCCTCCTTTCCTTCGGATTCGGCATTTTCCCGCTGTTGCCCTGCGCTGTCCCCTTTGTGGGGCTCTATGCTCTGCGCGTCTCTCTTTCGCGCCTTTAGCCCTTTTACTGCTGCGCTGTGTCAAGCATTTGGCCTTGCCCGCCGCTCGCGGCGTTCATGGCGTCGGCTTGTGCCTGCGCGTCGATCGCCGCGGCCAGCTCATCCGGCACCGCTGCGCCGCCGCCCGGCATATCGCCCTGCATGGCCGCCTGCTGCGCCGCCGCCTGCGCGGCCATTTCTTCTTGCCGCTGCGCCTTTTCTTCCAGGTGCTTTTTCGTCTGCGCCGCGCCGGGGTAGTGCAGCTCCTCCATCTTCGCCCAAAACAAAATGAGCGTTTCAAGGTCCGTCGGGTCGCCGAAGGCCCTGCCCTCAAGGTTCTGCCGCGTCTCCTGCCACATCGCCTCGCGGTTGCTCGCCAGCGGCGCGCTCGTGTCGCACGAGAAAAGGAACTGATCGTTCCAGTGCAGCTCGCCGTCTTCGCCTTCTTCGAGGAAGTCATAGCGGTTGAACTCCTCGTACATCGTCTCGCCCGTGCTGTCCTTATACGTCACCGGCCGCGGCTCGTCCGAGTACGCCAGCCAGAATTTGAACATCGTTTCGAAGAGCTCAGCGTAGGCGGCGTTCTTCATCACGCGCTTGCTCTCGAGGCGTCCCGCCGCCTGCGCAGCGGAAAACTCTTTGGCCTTGCCGCTCGTTGCGGTCGTGTCCTGCCTGCCCTGAAAGCTGTCCGTGATGCCGATGATCTGCCGCGCCTCTTCGTACACCTGCGCCAGATACGTGAGCTCGTACTGCAAATTGCCCGAAAAATCGTAGACGTCGATGAGGCTTTTGTCGCTCGGCTTTCCGATGTACCAGCGCTCGCCGTCCTCGGGATCGGTGCGCAGGTCCACCCGGTCGGGGAGCGTGATGCGCGTGCCTGCCTTCATCAGTCGGTCGATGATCTTCTGCTCGATGCGGTTGCTCGTGTTCTGCTGGTCGCGGATCATGTCAACGTCGCTGTTTCCGAGCAGCTGGCCGAAAACGCTCACGCTGCGCTGCAAGATGATCGGGTAGCGGTCCGGCCGGTAATACGGGATGCGCACCGGCGCCTGTACCGGCAGGCCGTTTTCGTCCACCGTCTCCTGCATCCCGCCGACAAACGTGCCATCGCTGCGCTGTACCGGCGCATAGAGCTCTTCGAAGTCCTGCGTCTTGCTCTCCCAGTCCTTGCCGCCGCACCACGGGCACGCACCGCCTGAGTAGGCCGTGCCGTTTACCTCCTGCCCCGGCAGCGGCTTTACCTTGCCGCAGCTCTTGCACACCGGCTGCCTGCGTGCCTGATAGTCCTTGAGGTTTTCGAGCTCCGTGTCGTTCACCCACGTGTAGCGGTCGATGCCGCCGCGCTCGTTGAGCTTGTAGCCGATGTAAAGCGTCAGGTTTCGGTTGCTCGTGGAGCCGTCGCCGCCGCGGACATCCGGCTCGCTCTCACCCTCGTTTTCAAGCAGCACGCCGTAGCGGCGCTCGACGTAGCCCTTCGTCGTCGGCACCTTGACGATGAAATAATCCATGTCGGCAATGCCCGTGTAGACGTTCGGCTGCGGCGCGAACTGCTGCGGGTGGATGAGCGTCACGTTCACCTCGCCGACGGTCGTGCTCGTGCGCTTCGTGTTGTCCCACTCGACCAAAAAGCCCACGCCGCCCTGAATGGGCACCGTGCGCTCGGCCAGATCGTTCAGCGCCTCAAACGGGAGCCGGTCGAGCTCGTTGCGCAGAAAGTGCTCGATCACGTCGGCCAGGTGCTCGTCCTTCTTGCGCCGCGGCGTCACCTTCGGCTGCGGGATGCTGCTTGATACCTGGCTTTCGATGTTCTCGAACGTGATGTTGCGCACGTGGCTTGTCTTTTTCAGCGTGCCGTCGCGGTGCGTGTCGCCGGGGACGAGCGGCTGCATCGTGCGGTCCCCGTTGTAGACCGCCTCGCGCTCGTTCATTTTTTCGACTTCTTTCGACCACTTGGCGTCGCTCTCATTGAGCCTCGCCTGCCACTCGCGCAGCTCCTCGCTGATCGTGCTTGTCTTTGCTTTTTCTTCCATGTCTTTTCTCCCTCTCATCGCGGCTCGCCCCAGAGCGCCAACATTTCTGCCCGCTCGGTCTCGCTCGCGCTGTTGTAGTCCTCCCACATGTCCGCCGTCCAGCGCGTTTTCTTCGCGCTGCCGGCGGTCTTAATTTCCATCGTCTGCTGGGGCCGCGCATAGTGCGCGATCGCCAGCGCCATCACGCAGTCGTCGTGCGCGCCCGGCTCGGCCTCTCCCTGCAGGTCTTTCTCCCGCCGCACGAATGTCAGCATCTCGAGCAGCGTGTCGCGGTCGTTCACCGTGCTCATGCTCTCGCGCAGAATGCGGATGAGCTCAGACAGGATCACCGGCCGCGTCAGCCGGTTCGTCTGGAAGCCGAAGGCGTGCTTGATCTTGCCTGTGAAGTCGTCCTCCACCTCGCGCACGTACAGGTTGCGGTAGCCCATCAGGTCGAGCAGCTTCGTCGGGTACGTCGAGAAGTTCGTCTCGATGGCGAGCAGCGCGTCGTTGTAGTACTTGCCGAGGCAGTACATCTGCCGCGCATACGTGTCCTCGTCGTACTGGTGGCGCAGCGTGCAGACCTGCTTGCCCGTGATGTTGTCGAGCACCTGCCCGACGAAATAGTCGCTGCCGTCGCCCGCCGTGTCGCCGCCGATGACATACGGCCGGCCGGGGACGGCATCTTCGTAGATCGTCACCGCGCCGTCCGGATCGTCCACCCACGCCCAGCGCTCGAGGTGTACGCCGTCTTCCTTGACGACATTTTCGAAATAGCCGCGCCTCGGCTTTTTCGCCCGCTCCACCGCGAGCAGCCGCTCGCTCACCTTTTTCGCATCGAACACCGTCTTGCCCGTCACGCCCCACTGGCCGAGGCAATAGACCTGGTAGTAGTACTCGTCCGTCTCTTTGAAGGCCTCAAGCGTCGTGATGGCCTCCGCCGTCAGAAAGCGGTTGTCGAGATACGTGCTCTCGTGCACCGTCGCGCGCGGGTCCTTGCGGTCGAAAAACCGCTTTTTCAGCCAATGTGTGATGCTGATCGGATTGAACGTCAGGATCATTTGCAGGTAATAGGGGAAGTCTGTGCGCAGTCGGATGTCCAGCTGGTCGAAGTCCCCCTGCTCCAGCTCGCTCGCTTCCTCGATCCAGATGCCCGTGATGTCGTAGATCGACTTGAGCTTCTCCACGTCGTCGAGGCCCGCGAACAGGATCTTGCTGCCGTTTGCAAACGAAATGCTCATGTCGCTCTTGTTGACTCTCGCCCCGCTCTCGGGGTAGTAGTCGGATATCTGCCCGCGCAGCTGCTCAAAGCAGCTCTCGCGCAGCGTCCGCGCCACCTTGCGGCACACCAGCCAGCGGTGCCCCGGCTCGCTTGTCACGCGCTCGAGCACCTTGCGCCCCGCGAAGATCGACTTGCCGCTGCCGCCGCCGCCTTTCAGGACGAGGTAGCGGTGCCGGTCGAACAGCAGCGGCAGGAAGTGCGCGTTGTTCGTCGCGCGGAAGTCCCGCCACCACAGCGCCACCTCAAGCTCTCGCTCATAGGTCCGCGTCTTCGTCGCCGCCATCGTGCTCAAACTCCTGCATCAGCTCGCGCAGCATCGCTTGCCGCTCCTCGAGCGGGATGCTCGCCGCCGTCACGGTCTTTGTCGCCCGCTCGCCGAGCTCGACCTCTTTCTTCTCGCTGTAGCCGTAGTTGTTCGTCAGGTTGAAGAGGATTCCTTTCAGGTCCTTGCCCGGCCGCGTCAGCATCTCGTGCTCGTTCCAGGCCTTCATGCGCTCGCGCACCCGCTCGCCGACGGCTGCGAATTCCTCGCTCTCGCCCATGTACCGGCTCCACGTCGCCCGGTCGATGCGAAGAAAGGCACACAGCTCGTGCATGCTCGGCGGGATGATGTACTCCGTCACCTCAACCTCTTCGCCCAGCGTGTTTTTCACCGGCACGGGAATGAGGATTACATGGCCCTTGTCGTCGCGCTTGCCGCTGTCCACCATTTCCGTGACCTTCACGCGTCGCGTGATCGCTGCGAAATAGCGCTCGCAGGCCTTGCCCAGCGTTGCCGCCGTGTATTTCTTCTGCCGCGCCATCCGCACCCCTCCCCTCGGCGCGCTTGCCTTGTTTTCAAAAAGTGTAGCAAATGCAACAGGTCACGAACCGTCAACTTTTTGAGGGCAAAAAAGAGCCGCAAACCCTTGTCAAATCAGGGCTTGCGGCTTTTCCTCGCACGCGCACGCGCGGGAGCATGCACGCAGCGCGCCCAGGCTCCCCCGCGCGCGTCGTCGTGTTGCGTTTTCTGTTTTGTTATTCCCGTTTCGCTCTCGATGAGCGTTCTTTTCTGATCTTGCCCACCTCTGGCAGAATGTAGCGTATGTACTGCGGCATGCCTGGCGCCCATCCGGCACGGAATAGCAGCTGCCCGCCGCGCGGCACGCTCAATTCAGCGCCCGACAGCGCCGCGCGATCTTTCGGCTGCGGCAGCGTCAGGTTACGGCTCGGGCAGTATTTTTTCTCGTCCGGCACGTAGCGCACCTGCACCAGCAGGTAGTGCGCAAGGCCGAGATAATCCACCTCGTCATACAGGTGCTCGCAGTGCGTCCCGCCCGCCGTCCACTTGCTGCGCGCGATCTCCATCGCCTCCGCGTTGACGACCACGTGATGATGCACGCGCACATATTCGCCCGTCTTGCCGTCCAAATCTGCTGTCACCGGCACATAGCGGAACGGCACCCCTGCCGCTTTGCAGGCGCGCCTCGTTCTTCTCAGCCATAGCTTGAGCTGCCGGTTCGCATTCTTCCAGATCGTTTCGGGGTCCTCTGTCCCGCCGCCGAGCTTTGCAAAGGCTTCGTCCGTATAGCTCAGGCGCATCAGGTGATCTGCGCAGCTGAAATTTTCATTCAGCAATCGAGCCAGATGCTTTTCCGCGTTCGCTTCATTCCGCTGCTGCTGCTTGATGTCGCTTTTGAGCTTTCGCTGCGATCGCGTCGGCTTCTCGCCCGGCACCCAATATTTGATTTTTTCGCCCACGGCGCCCGCCGTGTACGTTCGGATGACCCAGTAGCCCTCTGTCATGCTTTCGCCCTCCATCGCCATTTTCGCCATTTGGGGAAGATGGTTCTAAACTCAGCGCTCAAGGAACCCCGATAACGCGCACGCGCGCGTTATCGTTAATCTATTTAATGTGTGTTCGGCCTTCTGTGCGCCGTCGCGCCCTTTCGGCGGCAGCGCACACAGGGCCGAAGCCCTGTCACAGTCTCCGCGGGAAACCCTCGTAATACTTCCGCACGATCCGCTCGAGCGTCGAGCGGGAGAGGCTGTGCTTCATGCAGATGTACGTCGCGTTCGCGTCTGTCGTCACGAATTCGAAAAGTGCCCGGTAGTAGTCCCCGCCGCCGCACTCCATACACAGGTTGAGGATCTTCCGCTGCGCCTTCTCCGGCATTTCTCGATACAGCAGCGATGAAAAATAGATGTATCCCTGCCTCTCATAGCTCACCGGCACGCTCTTTTTATATCGGAACATCGCTCTCTCCCCTCCTCTCCCGCTCTTTGTCCGTCAGAAGCGGAAATACTCTTTCACGCAGCGCCACACGTTGCGCCACGGATGCGCCATGCACCACTTGAGGCTTTCGTGATAGTCCTCCTTGATGCTTCTCTCGGTCTTGATCGCGTGCAGCGCCCCGCACAGCAGCTCTTCCTTGCGCTTCGCGTGCGTCTCCGCCTCGCTCAGCTGCGCCCTGACGCTGTTCATCTCTACCGCAGTCGCGCGCGCGTTCTCTTCCGCGGCCTTGAGCTCCACCATGCGCTCGCCGAGCTGCTTTGCCAGCTCGCGGCTTTCGTTCTTTGCCTTCTCGATGGCCTTCATGTCCTCGCCGTGCGCCTCGAGCGCCTGGTCGCGCATCTTCTCTGCCTCGTCGATACGCGACCGCAGCATCGCCGCCGAATGGTCCGCGCTCTTATACTTCGCGGTGACCTCTTCCAGCGCCTTTTCATTCTCCTCGAGCTTTTCCGTCAGCGTGCCGATCTCTCCACGCAGCTTTTCATTTTCCTCGGCCAGTTTTACGCCGTCCTTAAAATGTGCCGCCGCCTCGGCTTCCGCCGCTTCCTGCTTTTCCGCCGCTTCCTCGAGCATCTTGAGCATCTGCTCCTTCGTGACCTTTTTAATGTTGATCTTCTGCATCGCTCAGCCCTCCTCAGGAAGCTCAATCCTTGCAACGCCGTACCCGTCCGCGCACTCGTGCTCGATGCGGCAGCCGCGCGCCTCCCGCCAGTCTTCGGCAAAGATCGCCACATCCGCCGTCGCCAGCAGCTCGAGTGACTTGCTCAGATAGTAAAGCGGCGCTTTTGCGCCGGCCGGAACATCGAGCCCGCCCTTGAAAAAGCTGTCGATGACCTCGACCTCGCCGCGCCCTGCGTACACGGCCTTCGCAATCGCGATCAAATCCTCGCGCTCGCTCTCGATCTCCTCGTCGCTCTTGCCGCGCATCGGCTGCGAGATAAACAGGCGCACCGTCGGCAGCTTCGGCACGGCCGGTTCGTCCGCCGCAGGCTCCTCGTCGCAGCAGGAACGCTCGCAGTCTTCATCGCAGCAGCAATTCTCCGCCGCTGCCTCTCCGTTCACGCCGCCCACCGCCGTTTGCAGCAGGAAGCCCAGCAGCTCCCAAATCTTATTTCTGATCCGTTCCATGCAGATTTCCTCCCCCAGCTTCTCGTCGTAGTTCTCCGCGCTCACGCAGCTCGAGCTCTCCACGATCTCGAAGCCGTTTTTCAGCACCGCGCGCACAACGGTCGTCTTGCCGCCCATCGTCACGGTTTCGTGGTGGTCGATGAATCGCTCGACCATCTCCGCGCTGATGCTCGGTGCCGCGGTCTTGAGCATGCCGTTCACCTCGAGCGGCAGATACGCGCGCTCGAAGACCTCCGCCGGGCTGAAGCTCTCGTACCCGTCCGCATAGCGCACCTTGTAGCCGCGCTCGACCTCGTTGCCGCACGGTACTCTGTTCTCCGCGAGCGTAACGACCTTGCCGTCCACGCGATACGCCTTTTCCGCCTCGATAAGTTTCGTTCCGATGTACTGTTTCATGGTTCTGTTTCCTTTCTTTTTCGCCCGCAGGCGTGATTAAAGATGTAACTGCTCGTGCTCGCGCGGCTTCTCGACGAGGATCTTCGCGACCTTCACGTCGCCGTAGCGCTCAAGATCCATCGCCGCGCGCTCCTTGATACCCTGGATAGCGCTCTCCGGCACGTCGGCCTGCAAAATAAACGTCACCTTCATGCCTTTTTCTCCATTGCACCCAGGTCGCCGAGCCCCCGCTTAATGACGCGCCACACGTGGATGTCGACCATCAGCCCGTCCACGACGATCGCGCGCAGCGTCTCGCGGCTCACGTCCCCGCCGCAGGCCTTGCTCACGCGCTCCGTCCACCCCGGACCGGTCCGCACCTTGTAGCGCACCAGCGCGTCGAAGATTTTCCGCTTCTCCGCCGCGCCGTAGCCCTTGACGCTCAGCGTCGGGAGCGGTTCGGGCGGCGGCGCTTCCGCGGCCGGCCGCTTGTCCTGTCCCGCCGTCCACGCAAGGCCGTCCTTTTCGCCCTTCGGCGGCGCGATGGGCGCGGGCTTGTCCGCTTTCGCGCCCTTTTTCTCGCCCGCGCCGAGCATCGTCCGCCGCATCAGCGTGTTAATGGCCCAGTCCGCGCAGTATGTGCAGAAGTCGAGCTTCGCGATCTCCCCGCCGCCCGCGCCACTGGCCGTCACGCTCACACGCTCATGCGCGCTCATCCCCGTAATGACCCGCCCGCACCGATCGCAATATACCTGCACCATCCGTCAGCCCTCCAACTTGCACGCGCCGTTGACCTCGAACGGGCAGTACTCCACGTCGCACTGCCGCCTCGCGTGGCGGCAGCCCTTGCACTCGCGGTCCTCCTCTGCCGCCTCAGCCTTTCGGCAATACTTTTTCTGCCGGTAGATCTCACAGTTGATTTTTCCTGCGCAAGCGCTCATTTCATCGCCTCCAATGCTTTCTCCGCTTCCTCGCGGGTGAAAAACGCTTCCTTGCCAAAGTCCTGCAAAATACGCTCCATGTTGAGGAATGTGAGGCGGCTCTTTTTGACGAATCTAAATTCCGACGTGTAATTTCTCGCGCGTTTTGTCACAATCAGATACACCGTATCGCCCACCTTGCACGGCAGCACCACCAACCGCCCGTCCTTGTCGGCCTCGGCAAGCTCCCGCAGGCGCTCGGGCGTAGTGCCCAGCACCGCCGAGACCGCCTTGACGAACATCGGGATCGATACCGTCGCCGTGATCTCCTCCGCCGTTATGCCCGTGTCCTCATAGGCGGCAAGCGCGCTGTATAACTGCCGAATGATCTGCCGCAGCACGTCCTTCGATACACCGTTCAGCACCGGACCGTTCAGAATCAGGTCCAGCAGCTTCGGCTTCATGCCTTCAAGGTCGGCGAGCGGGCCGAGATACCGGTCTACGCTCTCGTCCACTCTGACCTCTTCGCTCGTCAGTCGTTTCATGCTTCATTTCCTCCTCATGCCTCCGGCATCGCGACGTAAACCGTCGCGCGCAGCTCGCTGCCGCCGAATTTTCCCGCCGCCAGTCTTTCCTCGATGGTGATTGCCCCGCTTTCCAGCATCTTTTTTGCCAGCATGTCCGCCAGCCGCTCGCTGCTGTATTCCTTGTACCTCTGCAAAAGATCCTCTGCGCGCGGCCCGTTGTCAAACGTCATCACCCGCGCCTCGATCTTCCTGACGCGGTAGCGCTCTTCCTTGATGAGTGCCCTGTCCTGCGGTTTCGGCGGTGGAACCTGCTCAACGTATCCGCCGAGTGCTCTGATCGCGCCCCGCCGCAGCTTTTCAAGTAAATCATTCATTTCGCTTTGCCTCCTCCGCTCCTTCTTTCGTCGCGAAAAATGTCTTGCCGAAGTCGCTCAGCTTCTCATAGCCCTCGCCGTCCTCGCCTTGCAGAAGCAGCGCCGCCTCGACGACGCGCAGTTTCACCGTTTTGCCGCAGCCGGGCGCCCACACTTCGCCGCTGAGCTTGCACGGCAGCGTGATCGCGCGCCCGTCCGCGCCGGCCTCGACCAGCTCGCGCAGGCGTTCGCAGCCGATCTCGTGTAGCTTCTTGCTCATCAGCCGCCCGATCAGGATCATACCGTCGCTGCTGAGCTTTTCTTCCTTGAGGATTTCGACCCCGCGCGGCGTCAGCCCTGTCGCCTCATAGGCGCGCAGGTCTTCCCGGTTCCTCAAATAATCCCGAATGAGCCGCTGCACCACGAATCGCCGTTCCATCGGCCACGCCGCGATCTGCTCTTGCAGCTTTTTCAATGCCTCGTCCGAAACCATCATTTCCTCCTGTTCCGCCGCGCATCCCTGCGCCGCTTCTTCTGTGTTCGTTTGCAATATCTTCCAAACGTCGCGTCCGACACCGCCAACAGGCGATTCATCTCACGCAGATCGCGCAGTGAAAAATAGGGATAGTCCATCATCCGTCAGCCCTCCTTGTTCTGCCACCCGCAGTCTGCACAGGTGTTAATATCCTTCTCCGCGTTCCAAAAGATGTTCTTTGACCCGCACGCTGGGCATCTTGGAACGTCCCCTATGACGCGCGGTCCGATAGGCCCTCTCGGCCCAGGGTCGTCTCCGCCGCATCCCTCATCTCCTATAACACCCGGCTCTCCCCTCGGCCCCGTCGGGTCCATGTGCCCCAGTACGACTTCATCGCCGCGTCGCAGGAACTCTTTCAGCGTGCCGCCCCGCTTTTTCAGCCCCTCGTCCATCTTCGTCAGCGCCTCAAGGCCCTGCTGCTGGAATTCGATCAAATCAGCCGCTTCCCGCATCGTTCTGCCGATGCAGCTCGTGCCGATCAGGCCTCTGTTGTGGCTCGGGCATTCGTTGCAGTTGTCGCTCGCGCAGCATCGCAGCGCCGTCAAAACCTCGTCACTTGTCATCGCTCTTGCCCTCCTTCGGCTTGACGCGCTGCACGATGCTGAGGCAGTCCGGTTCAATGTTCTTCCATACCGGCGATTCCGGGTCTCCCACGGCCATCATCATGCTCACCTTGAAAATCTCCGCCGCTGCCTTGTCTCTGCGCGCAAGCATACTGTAGACCGCTGTGAGCAGGTAGGCCGATTCGGCGAGCAGGTCTCCCATCGTCCCTCCGGCCGCCAGTTCCTTCACGTTTCCGTTCTCGTTCTTATAGCTCAACATGTCTGTGCCCTCCTTAAAATTTGAAACTCTCGCGGATGACCACGCCGCCGACGTTCGCCTCCGCCCCGTTCCCGCTCATGATCTGGCTCGCCTGAACGCTATTCATCGCACACCTCCTGCAAAAAGGCTCCCCTGCGAGGCGTATTCCTCAAAGCGTTTTTCCTGCACCTCGAAGTAGTACTTGTCGATTTCATACCCCATAAAGTCGAGCCCAAGCTCCAATGCAGCGATACGGCTGCTGCCGCTGCCGAGGTGTGTGTCGAGTATGCTGTCCCCCGGCTTTGCGTACTTTTGAAACAGCCACGTGTAAAGTGCTACAGGCTTTTGCGTGGGATGAATGCGCTGCTCGTTCAGCGCCTTATTCCCTTGCTGAACAAAGCCTTCCGAAATGCTCTTGCCCTGCATCATGCCGTTCCACATGTAACGGAAAAGCCGCACGCTGTCGTGGCAATTTGTGGCCGCGATCTCACAATCGCTGAAGGAACTGCCCCCGTTGCACTTGTCCCATACGATGCGCCCCGGCGCGAAATGGTAATCGAAATAGTTACAACCCCAAACGATGTAGTGCTTCGCGACCCGTTCCAGCTCATCGAAATATTCGCGTGTCGGAATGTCCCACTTCGGCGATATGGGGTAGTCTCTGTGTACACCGATTTTGCTGACCTTGCAGCCGTAATACCCACGCCGCTCCGGCCCGCTGAAATACGGCGGATCGACCACGGCGAGGTTGAAAGCCTTGTCCGGCAGCTTCTTCATTGCCTCCATGCAGTCAACATTTTCAGCAATGTTCATCGCGTACATCCTCCACATAGCACCAGCTCTGCGGCGCGCGCTTATCGCAATCGCAACATTCCCCGCACCCGAAGACGCTTGGCTCGCGTCTGCAAAGCCTTTCCGCCCAAAACTCAAACAAGCACTTCGGCGCGTCGTAGATGCGCAAATCGGTGATGTGCCAGCCGTAACCGTCGCCCCACGCGAGGTAATCATTCAGCATTTTAGGCGTCAAGCAGGCTGCATTGAGCAGCCCGCCGACGGGCGATGTGCGCATGGTGGCGGCGTCGCAAATGCGAGTCTCCACTAAATTCGGAATGCCCGTGTACCCGATGTGCGTGATCCAGTCGATTCGGTCGCAGGTAAACTCCCCGACGACCTTGCCTCCGCCGTAAAACTGTGGCCTTGGATAGTTTGTCGCAATGAAGTCCTCGTGCGGATATTTTGGCAGCGTGCAGTAGATATAGCACTTAAACGGCGTGTCCATCTTCGGGCGCGTCTTGCGCACTTCAATCGTCTTGTTGCCGTTGACGATCTTCTCGCACCACTTCGGGCGGATACTGATTAAAACTGCTTTGCTCATGCTTCTACTTCCTGCACCTTCTTCAGCGGGCAGTAGAAAAGGCAGTTTTTCTTCGCGCAGTCGCGCAAAATTGCCGTATGGATCGCCTTGCCGCTCTTGTCGAATCGCATTTCGTACCCCTCCGGGTAATATTCAATCCCGGCATACAGCACCTTCGGCTTGCGATAGGTGAGCATCGCCGCGCTCACGCAGAGTTTCAGATAGTCGCTGCGCTTCACGCGCCCTCACCTGCCTTTTCAGAGATCATGTCCCGCAGCGCGCCCAGCGCGCGGTAGATCTTCGGGCGGTTCTCCTCATCCAGCTCGTCTACGATCTCCGTCATGCGGTTCACGGTTTCCTGCGCCTGCCGGAACAGCACACTGAATTCCGCGAGTGCCTTGTTGTCCATGGCCGCCGCGCTCTTCTTCGTCTTTTCCAGTGTCTCGCGCAGGGCCGCGCGCTCGTCCTCGGCCTTTTTCAGCGCCTCCGCCGCGGCCGCCATCTCGGCCTTCGCCTTTTTCAGCTCGTCCTTCGCTTTTTTCAGCTCCTCGGCCTTCTTGCCGAGCGCCTCTGTCTTCTCCGCTTCCGCGTCCTTCTTCGCTTCCGCCACCGCCGCCGCGATCTGTTCCTCGCTCGCGTCCACGGTCTGCACCGCCACGTCCACGGGCTTCTCGCGCAGCTCCTTCATTTCGCGTTCCAGTGCCGCCGCGCGCTCCTGCGCGGCCAGCGCCGTGCCCTGCGCGTTTTCCACCTCGGCGCGGGCGGCGTCCGCCGCGTCCTGCGCCTTCTGTGCTTCCGCCGCGGCCTCCTCGTTGGCCTTGCGCTGTTCGTCCAACTCGCGCCGCGCCTTGTCGCGTTCCAGCTCAGCGAGCTTGCGCTGCCGGATGGCCTCTTCAAGCTCGCGCTTGCTCATCTCCACAACGCTCTTTTCCTCCCCGTTGACAAGGTGTTTTTCGCTCGCGAAATTCTCTCGCTCAGATGCCGGCAAAGCCAGTAATACCAAGGCTTTCGAGGTCCCCAAATCCCCCACCAGTGAGGTATTTCCGTACTCCCTCGCAAGCTGCATAAATCGCTGCGCGCTCGTCTCCGAAAACTCCACTTTTTCGCTCAGCCACGGTAGCCAGTCCCCGTGTTTGAGCTGTGCTTTTGCCTCGATCAGCCGCTTGCCAATCTCGATGACGGCCTGTCCGCCGACATTTTTGTAAAAGATGATCTCGTCCGTGATGGCGGTGATGCTGCGCACCTCGCCGGCCACGGCCATTTCCATTGTTTCGCTCATGCGCCTTTCCTCGCTTTCTTGTCCACTTTGTTCGTTTCAGCGAACTTTTTGCGTTGTTCCTCCATGAACCACGGCGTCAGCACCTCGCGCTCCCATCTGTCGCAGAAGTCGCGCACCTTTTTCGGGATGCCGTGCTCATACTGCTTGCGCTCACCGTGGCGTTCGTTGCCGTATCCGTGCAGCTGGATCTCCTTCGGCATTGCCCGCGTCAGGTCGATGTTCAGCGTGTAATAGCTTCGCTCTGGCCTGCGGTAGTGCCGCACAAAGAAGATCGGCTTGCCGCTGCAATGCGTCCTGCCGTAGGTACCCACGCAGTGCCGCAGCGTCTTCCCTTCGTCGATGAGCTCCCGCTCCTCCTGCGGGATACGGATGCAGAGCTCGCCGTCCGTCCATTCCAGCGCCTTGAGCCGGATGTAGACCGGCGTAAAATCCGCCGAGTAGTACTTCACGCCCTCGTGCGCCGCGTACATCTCCATTACACGGTCGTGCGCCGCTTGCAGGTCGCGCGGCCACAGCGTTTCGTTCTGGTCCGCCAGCCACAGCGCCCGCAGCACGCGCCGGTAATCGAGCAGCAGTTGCACGCCGCCTTTCAGCCGCTTTTGCTTTTCAAGGTATTTCACCACATGCGTCGGGTGCAGATCGGTCTCGACGGCCCGATAGGCGCCCAGCAATTTTTCCATGTCGTTCAGGCCGAGCTTGCCGACCTCCTGCGCGAATTGCAGCGCGTCCGCGTTCTTTACGAGCATCCGATAACTCGCCCAGCACCGCACGGTGCCTTCGCTCCAATGCTTCCCGCGCACCTCGCGAAAGGCTTCCTTGCTCATGCCGAGCATTCGGTGCGGCTTCGTCTCACTCCAATCGACCCACGGAATATTTGGTGCGTCGCGCAGCATGGAATAGTTGCCGCACATGTTCAGATAGTTGTCAATGGTCTGCGTCACCGCATCGCCGAACCCCTGCCGCATCAGGTTTTCCACCTGCGGGTGCTTGCGCCAGACGTGCAGATACGCCCCCGGCCAGGTTCCGCCCACGCCGATGTATTTGTCCAGTGCCGTCTTCTCGCCCGTCGTTCCGCCGAGCTCTGGGCCGTAGGCGCATACCCAGCCGCCGACCTGCCGTCCGTTCACGGCGCCGTGGCAGTAATAGGGCTGCTGCATCGGGTCGCAGCTCTGCTTGCAGGGTGTCCACGTTACGTCACGCGCCTCGTTACTGTGGCGCACCGCGCGGAAGCGCCGCAGCACGCCGCAGCGGTCCACGATCAGTGCCGCGTGCGGCGAGAACGTCGCGACGTCTGTTCCCGTGTTGTCCTGATACCGCGCCACCATCCAATAGAGCACCGTGAGATATCCGTCAATGTTCAGCGTTTCGGCTTGCAATGCTTGAAGCGTGCGCCCCTGCCGCAGCTCGCTCCGCCGCGTCACGACCACGCTCTGGTAGCAGCGCGGGCAAACGATCGTCTCGTCGTCAAAGAAGATTTGCGCATCGTCGTCTCCCTTGTCGACGTAGCCGTCATAAATCTGCCCATCCTCGCCCTGCCGCAGGACGATGCCACTCGTACCGCTGTCGCTGACATAGCCCGCAAAAAACTCTTCTCCGCAGTTTGAGCAGGTGCAGCGCGCGCCCCAGCGGCGCTTCCGAGACTTCTCCCAGCGGTCCCAGTCTTCCGCGTCCATGATCTGCGCAATAGGATTTGCGGTCTCCACGCTCTCACGGCTGTAAAGCATTATCCCTATCCCGAGCACGTCGTTGTCGTAGATATCTTCCAGCACGTCGTTTTGCAGGTCTCCGCATGGCTGGAACGGCAGCTTGTCCGCCAGATTCTCCCATCCGGCGTCTGTGCGGCGGCTCATAAAAAGTCCGCAAGGTCCACGACCTTGCGCCTCTCCGTCTGCGGCGCTGCGGCTGTGCCGCGCTCCGGCAGACCGAAAAACTCACGCAGGATGTCCTCGGCCTCTGCGGGCGTCACGCACCCGCAGTTGCCGACCTTGTTCTTTTTGGCTCGCTCGGCGATCTTCTTCTCTGCCGCCGCGAGCGTCATCTCCTTGTTCTGCGTCAGGTCTGTCAGCAGCAGTGCCGCCGCGGCCTCGTTGCCGCGGACCATATCTTTCAGCTGCTCACCCACCATCCACACCGCCGAGCGCTCTTTCGGCTGCTGGCCCTCAATGGCGGCAATGGCGTCTTGAATCACTCTCATTTCCCTTGCACTTCTTCCCCGCCGCATGCTATAATGGCGGGGAAGAAAATCTCCTTTCATGTGTGCTTTTCTTCGTGGCGGTTGACCGGTGCCATCGGTCAGCCGCCTTTTTCATGCGTTCGCGGCCTGCATGGCCCATTCCGGCATGGCGCTTTTGGCTCTCGTCCGCCGGTCCGGCACGTACAGCGGGCAGCGCACGACGCGATAACTGTCGGTCGTGTAGCGGTAGCACTTCTCGCCGTGCTCGCTCTTTGAGCCGTTGATCGTCGTTTTCTCCGCCTCCCAGCCATTCACGGGCTCGAAGCGGATCGCGTGCGTCTTCGGGTCTCGTGCCGTCCACGAGCAGCCGCCGCACGCCCGCGCGCACGACCAGCACAGCGTCGGCCGCGTCTGCGGTGCGATAAATCGCTTGTCGTCCATCATCTGCGGCGTGCTCTCTTTCTCCTCGGCTCGTCCAGCTTCAGGACAAGCACCATTCCGCGCCACGTCAGCCAACCGGCGCCCACCGCCGCCAGCCACGTGACCGTCTGGTCGGTCTCTGCCGCCGCGGCCGCCGCGTCCATCGCCAGGCATCCCGGCTCCAGCAGGCACAGCAGCAGTACCGCGATCCACAGCAGCACCGTCAGCCGCAGCAGCGCCGCCGCATAACGCAGCACTCTGTCTTCTCTCGTGCGATTCTTTTTCATGTCGTGCATCCTCCTAAAATTTTTCCGATTGCCTGGCTCACCGTGCCCACGCGTGTTTCGATGATCCGCTCTGCGTGGTCGGCCAACATTTGCGACAGGTCCTTGAGCTTGTAGGCTTGCAGCTCGCCGTTTTTGTATTTGATGAGTAGCCCTGGGCTGATGTTGTAGGCCCAGGTGCCCGTCTTCGGGTTCTGCGCCGCAATTCCGAACGGCGCGCGCTCTTCCTGTAGGGCGTATCGGATCGTCACATCCGACCATCCGATGAACTTTGCCGCCAGCTCCACCGGCACGTTGTTATAGCGCAGGATGTCGCCCTCGCTCGGCACGTCCGCCGTCACTCGTCTTGGCATAATGTTTCTCCTTTCATGCTTCTTGCCCTCACCCCCGCCGCCGTGCTATACTGGCGGCGAAAGGAGGTTTTTGTATGGACCGCCCGTCCGAATTTCCACCGTCGTGGGAACCTGACATTTGGGAGGACTGGCGCAATGCCCGTTCCGACTTTGAGCGCCGTGACATTCTCCTCACTCATGGCGTCCCGCCGGAACTGCTCGACACCGCCGACCAGCTGTTCCCATCAGCCGATCAGGCTGTCGCCCCAAACGGCGAGGACCCAGAACCAGATCATCCAGACGATGTGCCGCTGCCACGCCCAGAGAAGAAAGGCGTATTCGCTCGGCTCAGCGCTGTCGTCGCGTTTCTCGACGGCTTGCCCGGTGCCGTCGCACTCGTCCGGTCTGTGCTTCGCGCGATATGCCGCCTGTTCTCGTAGCTGTCTGATCTTTTCCTCGGTTTCAGACGCCTTGACCATGTGGCGTATCGCTGTGCCCGCGCAGACCAGCGCGGCAACGGCACGTATTGCGTTTACCCACATTTCTACCGCTCCTTTTTAGATGCGCTCGAGGGCGGCCTTGGCATCGCTCTCGAACTCCGTCACGGCGATGCGTGATCTATCCATCGCTTTCTGATACGCTTTTTGAGCCAGCACACACGCCGTGCTCAATTCTTCCATGCTTGCCCCTTGCTTTGCCGCTGCTTCCACCAGCGTCATGGCGAGGGGCTTTGCATTTGGCTGCGTTCGCGCAATAGGCGCGAACAAGATGTCGTCCATTCGTGTCACCTCTCCTTTCGTTGTTTTTATCTTTCTCAAATATCTACTTTAAGTAGACTTCACGGCAAAAAAAATAGAATCAAAGCTAATGCCAGTGATCTCCGCGATCTTCTGCCCTTGCAGGATCGTCGCAGTCTCCGGCTTAGCTTCAATTCTTCTGTATGTATCCCTACTGACACCGAGCTTTTCGGCCATTTCGACCTGGGTGTAACCGACCAGTCGTCTTGCCTGCTTCACTGAGAAAGTCATGTCTGCACCCCCTTTCTGCTCTTAACTATAGTCTACTTAAAGTAGATTGTCAAGAACTATTTGTAGATTATTTTGATTAAAATGTTGACTATTCCCTACTTTCAGTATACACTGCGTGTTGTAAACGGAGGTGATTCCATTGTCTATTGCAGAAAATATCAAGTATTTACGACTGTCTCGCGGGCTTTCTCAGGTCGATCTCGCAGACATTGCCGACGTCTCCCCGAAGACGGTTTCTTCGTGGGAGCTCGGAACCCGCGAGCCTCGCCTCGGCGCTGTTGAGCGTGTCGCAGCCTATTTCCACGTTGAGAAAAGCTCACTTCTATTCGGTGATGTTTCGAAAATAGAAAAAACCGCCGACCCGAAGGTCGACGGCCTTTCCCCATTAGAAGCGCGCTTGATGGAATTGGTTCGCCGGCTTACCGACGATCAGAAGAAGATGCTGCTGGCCCAAATAGAACTTCTACTAAGTAAGCAAGAATAGCTTCCTGATTCTCAGGGGTAAGCTCGCGGAACTTTGCAAGGATCTCTTGATCGAGTCGGTCGGGCATGGTTTGCCTCTCTTTCCTCTCAGAAGCTCCCGATGATTGTATTCGGCGCCGCAGAACAGTATATACCATTCTGCCCCGCCGTTCCACCTGTAATGTTTCCCAGCAAAGGAGGTGCTGCTATATGAAACGTGCAAATGGCAGCGGCTCGATCGTCAAGCTATCCGGCAATCGCCGCCGCCCCTATATGGTCCGCGTCTCCGCGCGCGATGAATACGGACATATCGTCCAGCGCGCCCTATCCTACCATGAAAAAGCCGCCGACGCCCAGGCCGCGCTTGACGAGTACAACCGCAACCGCCTCGAAGGCAAGGCCCCCACCGCCGACCGCATGAACGCCACCTTGCAGCAGGTCTATGACGGCTGGAAAAGCCGCACTTTCCGAAAATCCGGCTCTTCCAGCGTCACCTCTCACAAGGCCGCATGGAATCAATGCGTCAAGCAATACGCAGACCGGAAAATTCGCTCCATCACCCTGGATGACTGGCAGCAGCTTATCGACGAGCGCGAGGCGGCCGGTCGCTCGCAAAGCACGATCAATAACGTCTCTATCCTCATCAAAGCGCTGTGTTCCTACGCGATGGAGCGCGACATCCTTGGCAAGGACTATTCGCGGTATCTCGATGTGCCGTCTGTCGACCCCAAGAAGCCGCGCGGCGCTCTGACCGATATTCAGCTCAAGAATCTGGAAAAGCTCGCTGCCGCTGGCGAACCCTGGGCGGATACCGCCCTGATCCTCTGCTATACCGGCTTCCGCATTACCGAGTTTTTGACGCTCACCCGTTTTTCCTATCACCCCGAGGATGGCGGCTACCTGCAAGGCGGCTTGAAGACCGAGGCCGGGCGAAACCGCATTGTTCCCATTCACCCGAAGATCCGCCCGTATGTCGACCGCTGGCTTGCCCGCAACGGCGACACGATTTTTTGTGACGATGATGGTGCTCATCTCCCCGCAGCTCGCTACCGTGAGTATTTCGCCGTGATTATGGCAAAGATCGACGCCCCGCAGGCGACGCCCCACTGGTGCCGCCACACGTTCTCGACCAACCTGCACGCCGCAGGCGTCGACGAGATCACCATCAAGTGGCTCATGGGCCACTCCACCCGCAGCGATATCACGGCTCATTACACGCATGAGACGATCGCCGTCCTGCGCGCCGCCGTCCGCAAAGTGGCCTGATATTCACCCTCTATTCGCCCGTGACTGAATGCACAATTATATCCCGTTAGTAACGCGTTAGTAGCAAATTAGTAACAAGAAAACCGCGAAAGCCCCGATTTTTCAAGGCTTTCGCATTTTTCGTCCTTGCTTCTTAGATAATTCTTACTTAATATCCTCTCAAAAAGGCCGAAAGGGGCTTCCTTTCGGCCTTTTTCGGTTGTTTTCTTATTTTTTGCGATCAATTTTACGATAGAGGCGAAGCGCCTTCTCCGCTGCGACTCCCGCGGCGTGCGCAAGGCTGCGCGCGTCATAATGAAGCTCTGCAAAGCAGAACGCGGACTTCCCCGCCGCCGCAAGGCGCAGGGACTTTTCTTCCTTTTTCCGCCGGCTGTACCAGATCGACATAGTTCTCCTCCTCACAAATCGCGCCCATCGAGCGCAGCAAGGCCGAAGCGCGCGGCGAGGCTGATCTTCGCGCGCTCGTCGTCCGAGGATGCAACATCGAATTTCGTGCGCAGCTCACGCAGGAACAGGCCGCGCAGCGAATCCTCCTGCGCTCGCGCCCAGACGTCCTCGCCAATGCGCGTCTCATCGCGCAGCTCCAAGTGGAAGAAGTCGGGCGCAAACTGCTCTTCGATCGACTTGAGATCAAGCCCGCGCTCATCTGTCTCTCCGGTGAAAATAATGCGGTAAATATCGCGCACAGTCGCATCCGGCAGGCTTGCTCGCAGCGCGTCCTCCGCCGATCTTCCCGTCACATCGACGTTCAGGATTTCATACCGTCTGCGCGCGAACGGCACAAACGAAAGTTCGGCCTTCCCGCGCTCCACCGTGCCCGTAAGGATGCCCTTTTCGCCCAGCTCGTCGAAACCGCGGCCCTCCGGGCAGCCGGAGTAGGCGTAGGTCGTCTGCCCTTCGCGCAGAAAACCGCCGAACTGGTGTGTGTGGCCGAGCGCAAGATAGTCGATCCCGCTCTCCTTGATCTGCTCTTTCGTGAGGGGATCGTAGCGCGATTCCGTGGCGGAGATATCACCGTGCAGCACCATCAGATGGATGAAATCGTCCTCCGGTGCGCGGAAGCCCGCAAGCAGGCTCTCATCCTGCACCGGCGCGGTAAACGCCGCTCCGTACACGGCGCACCCGAGTTCCGGCAGCTCCACGCGCTCGACCGTCTTCGACGTGAAGACGTGCACGTTCTCCGGCCACGCAAGCGTCGCGTAGGGCGACTTTGCGCTGTACGGGTCGTGGTTGCCGGGGGCGATGAACACTCGCGCCTGCATCGCGCCCAGCGCGTCGGAGAGCGCTTCCAGCGTCTCGCGATAGGTCGTGTCGCTGTCGAACAGGTCGCCCGCGAGCAGCACGAGATCCACACCGTTCTGATTCACGTAATTCGATAGTCTCGTCAGCAGCTCGCGGCTCTCGCGGCGGCGCTGGCGCGCCTGCTCGGCGCTCAGCGCGCCGAACGCGCTGTCCAAATGGAAGTCCGCCGCGTGGACGATCTTCACGCTCATGTGTTCTCTCCTCTCATGCCTGCGGGGCGGGCGCTTTCTCCTTGCACACGTCGACCCAGGCGACAAAGTTTGAGGAATACTTCTCAAGCTCGTCGCAGGTCATCTCGATGGCGCTGTTCGCGCTGCCCGCCGCGGGGAAGACCGTGTCAAAGCGTTTGAGCGACACATCGAGATAGGTCTTCACATTCTCCGGCAGTGCGAACGAGCACACGCCGCCCGGCGCGTGGCCGGTGAATGCGCAGGCCTCGTCAAAGGTCAGCATCTTTGCTTTCACGTGGAAATACGCCTTGTACTTGGCGTTGTCAATTTTCATATCTCCCGCCGTCACGATGATGATGGGCTCGTCGTCCGCGAGCTTGAAGCTCATGGACTTGGCGATGCGCGCGCCCTCCACACCGACGGCGATGGCGGCGAGTTCGACCGTCGCGCTCGACACGTCGAACTCGCGGATGCGGTCGGCGATGCCGAAATGTTCAAAATACGCTCTCACTTTTTCGATGGACATTTGCGTTGTTCCTTTCTATTTTGCGCTTTTTCAGCGCACATCGACGCGCTCGACGCCCACGCAGAGCCCCGTCGCGTCATCCAATGTAAAAATCGCTCCCTGCATCTTGCCGGCGCTCTTCTCCGGCTCGCGGTAGCGGCCCGGGAGACCGCCGAGAAACGTCTCGACCGACTGCTCGGGCTTGATACCGAGCACGCTGCGCACCGCCCCCGTCATGCCGAGGTCCGTGAGGTAGCCCGTCCCCTTGGGGAAGACCTCTTCGTCCGCCGTCGGCACGTGGGTGTGCGTGCCCCAGATGGCGCTGACGCGGCCATCGAGGTAATAGGCCATGGCGAGCTTTTCGCTCGTCGCCTCGGCGTGGAAGTCAAGCAGCGTGAACGTCGGCTTTTCGCCGCTTTTGAGCAGCTCGTCCGCCGTTTTGAACGGATTGTCCGCATGGAACGCGAGGTCGCAGCGGCCGATGAGGTTCATCACCGCGATGCGGGCGCGCCCGCAGTCGAAAACGCCGCAGCCCCTTCCCGGCACGCGCGCGCCGAGATTGTGCGGCCGCAGAATATACGGGCAGTCGTCGAGGTAGTCGGTGATCTGCATCTTGCCGAATGTGTGGTTGCCAAGCGTGATGACGTCCGCTCCCGCGGAGAAGATGCGCTCGGCGTCGTTCGGCGTCAGGCCGACCATCGCGGCATTCTCGCCGTTGACCACGGTGAAGTGGATGTTCTTGAGTTTTTTCACGGCGCGCAGATGGCGCTCGAGGCAGCTGACGCCGCAGCCGCCCACCACATCGCCGATGGCCAGAATATTGTAGAGCATGGCGTTCCTCCGCTTTGCGTTTTCTCCAGTATAGCAAGCCGCGGTCAAAAACGCAAGAAAGGCGCAAAAAAAGCTCTGCCATTCGGCAGAGCTTCTTTCTTATTTCGCGTATTCGACAGCGGTCGTCTCGCGCAGGACGTGCACCTTGATCTGGCCGGGATATTCCATCTCTTCCTCGATCTTTTTGGCAAGCTCGCGCGCCAGAATGACCATCTGGTCCTCGCTGACCTGGTCGGGCTTGACCATCACGCGCACCTCGCGGCCGGCCTGAATGGCATAGGCCTTGTCGACGCCGGGATAGCTGCCGGTGATCTCCTCAAGCTGCTCGAGGCGCTTGATGTAGTTCTCCAGATTCTCGCGGCGGGCGCCGGGACGGGCGGCAGAGATTGCATCCGCCGCCTGCACGAGGCAGGCAACGATGGTCTGCGGCTCCACGTCGTTGTGGTGCGCCTGCACGGCATGGATGATGTCGTCCTTTTCGTGGTACTTGCGCAAAAATTCGACGCCGAGGGCGACGTGCGTACCCTCCATCTCGTGGTCGACGGCCTTGCCGATATCGTGCAGCAGGCCTGCGCGCTTGGCGGCGTAAACGTCCGCGCCCAGCTCGGCGGCCATCATGCCGGCAAGGTGCGAGACCTCGATAGAGTGCTGCAGAACGTTCTGGCCGTAGCTCGTGCGGTAGTGCAGGCGGCCGAGCATCTTCACAAGCTCGGGGTGCAGGCCGCGGATGCCGGTCTCCAGCACGGCGCGCTCGCCCTCAGACTTGATGATGGCGTCCACCTCGCGGCGGGCCTTGTTGACCATCTCTTCAATGTGCGTGGGATGGATGCGGCCGTCGGCGATGAGCTTTTCGAGCGCCAGGCGCGCGACCTCGCGGCGCACGGGCTCGAAGCACGAGACGGTGATCGCCTCGGGCGTGTCGTCGATGATGAGGTCGACGCCCGTGAGCGTTTCGATCGTGCGGATGTTGCGGCCTTCGCGGCCGATGATGCGGCCTTTCATCTCGTCATTGGGCAGGGGCACCACACTGACGGTGATCTCGGCAACATGGTCGGCAGCGCAGCGCTGGATGGCAGAGGCGACGATCTCGCGGGCGCGGGAATCGGCCTCGTCCTTGGCGCGCTGCTCCAGCTCCTTGATCTTGAGCGCGGTCTCGTGCGTCACTTCGCTCTCGACCTGCTCGATCAGGTACTTCTTGGCGTCTTCGGCAGTAAAACCGGAAATACGTTCGAGCATTTCGGTCTGGCTGCGCTTGATGATCTTGATTTCTTCGTTTTCCTTGTCCAGGGCGGCATGCTTCTGGTTGAGAGCCTCCTCGCGCTTTTCCAGCGCGTCGGTCTTGCGGTCGAGGTTCTCCTCCTTCTGCTGGAGCCGGCGCTCCTGCTTCTGCTGCTCGGCGCGGCGTTCCTTGACTTCCTTCTCGTATTCGTTTCTGGAGCGCAGGATATCTTCCTTTGCCTCCAACATGACTTCGCGTTTCTTGTTTTCAGCGCTCTTGATTGCTTCGTTGACAATACGAAGAGCCTCTTCATCGGCGTTGGAGATCTTCTCCTCGGCGCGCTTAGCGGCTCTCTTGCGAATCCAAATACCAAGAAGAATGCCAATGACGAGCGTCCCCACCGCGATAAGCGCAGCGTAGAGATAGCTGATCATGCGATTCCTCCTGTGTGCTTTTTTGATCGATGCGATTGATCTATCGTTGGGTTTTTGAATCATAAACGGGAGATTCCCCTTCTCTCCCCTCCATAAATCCAAAAAACATTGTAAACTTTTTATGACCAGCTGTCAAGGAAAAGTCGCGTTCGGAAAATATCGGAAACGGGCAAATGTCACACCGCGATGTAGGCCTGCGCCGCGTAGCCGAGCTGGTCGTCGTAGCCCACGGAGTACCAGCCCTGATAGCTCCCGTAGACCTGCACGCTTTCGCCGTTCGGGATGCTGCCGACTATTTCCCCGTCGATGCCGGGATAGCTTCGTAGGCGCAGGGCCGAGCCCTCCGTCGTGACGACGCCGGTGCGCACGAGCTGCGGGTAAATGAACGGCAGGCCGAAATACTCCGTCAGTCCCCGCGCGATGGCCTGCGCCGCGGCGTCGAGGTTATTTTCGATCCAGCGCGCATCGTCGTAATTGTCGTGATAGCCGAGCTCGATGAGATTCGCAGGGTATCTGGGCCGCCGCACCTCGCCGAGCGTTGTGGTCGCCTGCGTCGTCACCTTTGCAGGCAGCGGGTAGACCATGCGCAGCTGCGCGGCGAAGAGCTCGGCAGCGCGCTTTCCGTCGCTGCTCGTGGGATAGTAAAAGACGATGATGCCGCGGTTCTTCCCCGCCTGCTCCTCCCCCGAGGCGTTGGAGTGCAGGGCAAGGTAAAAGTCAAAGCCGCCGAGGCTGTTCGCCTGCGCGATGGACGAGGCCGCGGTCATCTCCGGCGTGTTGCGCACAAAGGAGATGGTGTTTGCGTAAAGATACGGCTCGAGCGTGTCGGCCAGCAGATTCATCCAGTATTCCTCGCTGCCGCTGCCGTCGACATACGGGTTCCAATCCTGCGTGGAGGGACTCAAATAAATTCTGGGCATGTGCAAAACCTCCCGTCGTTTCCAGTCTATGCTTGAAAAGCGGCGCACATGCAAAAAAAGAGACCGCCGAAGCGGTCTCTTTTTCATTAGCAGGATGCTTTGCGTTACACGGACGCAGCCGCCTTGTCCTTCTTGTTCTCGATACGCTGGAGAACGAGGACGACGACCAGCACCGCAAGACCCGCAAGGTCGGTGACCGTGCCGGGGATGACCATCAGCAGGCCGCCGGCGACCAGCGCGATGCGGCTGATCCACTTCATATCGCGGATCAGGTAGCCCATCAGGCCGGAGGCGATAGACGCCATACCGAGGGTCGCGGAGATGACGACGGAGGCAACGCTCAGGAAGTTGACGTCGGTGCCAACGAAGATCAGGTCGTTATTGTAAGCAAAGATGTAGGGAATGATGAACGCCGCGATGGCAAGACGGGTCGCGTTCCAGGCGGTCTTCATCGGAGGAGCCTTGGCGATGGCGGAACCGGCGTAGGCAGCCAGCGCAACGGGTGGGGTGATGTCTGCGACGATACCGAAGTAGAAGCAGAACATGTGGGCAGCCATCAGTTCGAGACCCATGCCGGAGGCAAGGATCGGCGCGCAGGTGGTGGCCATGATGATGTAGTTCGCGGTGGTGGGAACGCCCATGCCGAGCACGATGCAGCAGAGCATCGTCAGCACGAGAGCGATGATCAGGTGACCGTTGGACAGACCGACGATCGCGCCGATGAGCACCTGGCCGAGACCGGTCATGGTGACGACGCCGGCGATGATACCAGCCATACCGCAGGCGATACCGACGCTCAGGCAGTTCTTGCCGCCGTTTTCAAACGCGTCGATGATGGTGGGCAGGCTCTTGACGTTGGGCTTGCTGATGGCGTAGTTGATAACCAGCAGCGCGAAGGCGATGGCAAGGCAGAGCGTGCTGCCATTCTCGCCCATGAAGGTGCCCGGCTCGAAGCTGCGGCTCATGAGGGTCATGAACAGAAGCGGGATCAGGGGGATGGCCATGACGAGCTTCTTCTTGCCCTCTTCACGGCTGATCATGGCGACGACCACGCAGTAAAGGGTCGCGTACACGGCGGCGGTGGCCATCGTGAAGCCGATCATGATCATGTAGACCAGAACGACCAGCGGGAGGATGAGGTAGATCTGCGGGAGCAGGATCTTCCACTTGGGGAGCTCTTCGCGGGGCAGGCCCTTGAGGCCGAGCTTCTTAGCCTTGAAGTGCACGCCGAGGAAGATGCCGAGGAAGTACAGGAATGCGGGCAGGATCGCGCGCACGATGATATCAGCATAGGGAACGCCGACCATTTCCGCCATCAGGAACGCCGCAGCGCCCATGATCGGGGGCATGATCTGGCCGCCGGTGGAGGACGCAGCCTCGACCGCGCCGGCAAACTCCGGGGGATAACCAGTCTTCTTCATCATCGGGATGGTGACGGAACCGGTGGTAACGGTGTTACCGACGGAGGAACCGGAGACCATGCCGCAGAGGGCAGAGGAAACGACCGCGACCTTTGCAGGACCGCCGGACGCCCAGCCGACCAGCGCGTTCGCGCAGTCGATGAAGAAGTTTGCAACACCCGTGGCCTCAAGGAAGGCGCCGAAGATGACGAACAGCGCGATGTAGGTCGAGCAGACGCCGATCGGGGTGCCGAGGATACCGGTCGTGGTGTAGAAGAGGTTATACATAACGGTCTTTAAGTCCTTGCCCGCGCCTAAGAAGGCGTAGAGCACGAACACCGTCGCCACGCAGATGATCGGCATACCGACCACGCGGCGGCAGCACTCGACGAGGATCAAGGTACCGACGATCGCAAATACGATCAGAAGGGGAATGGAAACGCTGCCGATCTGCACGACGAAAACCTTCTGGATTCGCGTACCGGCGGTAACGATTTTTTCAAGGTTTAAGGGGTAGAAGAAGAAACAGAACGCGCCGACTGCCGCCATGACGATATCGTACCAGGGCATGTAGTTGACCTTCTGAGAACCCTTCTTGATGGGGTAGTAGATAAACACGAGAATGATGACCAGGCCGAGGAAGAGCGGACGGCGCGCACGCTCGTCCATCTTGATCCACATGTTCATCACGATCAGGAAAATGCCGAACAGTGCCGTAAGGACACGCAGGATCTTTCTGGGAGTGCCTTCCCAGACGCGCGTGTTCGACTCACGGTCGTACTTTTTCATGATCGCATCGACGTCTTCCATGGTGCCGACGTCGTTGTCGACTGCAACATTGTTGAGCTTTTCATTTTCAGCCATGATGCAATTTCCTCCTAATTCTATTTGAGAGCGTCCGTGCGCTCAGACGAGCCAGAATTCGTAATTAAAACGCACAGGCGCGTTTTTTCCACACAAATCACGCAGACTGACATCCTCGCCGTTTACATTGAGTACATGGTCAGAGACCGTACCGACAATGTAGCCGACGTTTGTCCTGTCCTGATGGATGTTTCGGATGACCATTGCCCAGCCCTTGTAATCGGGGCGGTCCACATAGACCTTGTCAAGCGTTTCGCCGGGGTTGAGCTCCGTCTGCACGCCTGCGCCAAAGGAGCAATAGGTCGTCTCCTCCACATAGATCGTTTTGTTTTCGATCTCGTAGGTATCGGTCAGGGGGTATTTGTTCACGGAATGGATAAAGGTCACGGAAAAGCGGTCTCCCTCGCCCATTTTGTACCGGGCGTAGACCTCGCCGGTGTCGCGGTTGCGCAGGGTCAGATAGTAGCCGGAGCGAGGAAGAAGCACGGCGGCCGCTGCAATAATCGTTATTATTGCAGCGGCCGCAATTATGTATTTCCGCAGATGAGAATTCACGTCAATACACGGTAGCGATCCTGCTTACAGGACGCCGATTTCCTTGTAGTACTTCTCAGCACCGGGATGCATGGTGACGGTAGCGCCAGCGGAGGCAGCCTCGGGATCGAGGAAGCCGAACTTGGCGTGGCCTTCGGTCAGAGCGTCCTTGTTGTCGAACATGGCCTTGACGAACTCATAAACGACATCCTCGCTCAGCTCTTCGGAAGCGACCAGAGTAGCCTGGATAGCGACGCAGGTGACGTCGGCATCCTGACCGGTATAGGTGCCGGCAGCCAGGTCGTCACGGATCAGGAACGGATATGCCTCCTGGATGGCGGCGAGCTCATCGTCGCTCAGGGAGACGAGGTTGAGGGTGTTGGTGGTGGCATAGTCGACGATAGCAGTCGTGGGAGCACCGGCGACAGTGAAGGCGGCGTCGATCTTGCCGTCCTTGAGCTGGTCAACGCCATCCTGGAAGGAGCCGTTCACAGCATTGACGTCGTCCTTGGTAAGACCCGCAGCGCCGAGCACCTGCCAGGCGTTGATCTCGGTACCGGAACCAACGTCACCGACGCAGATGGTCTTGCCCTTGAGGTCGGACACGGTGTTGATGCCGGGTTTGGCAAGGATCTGAACGGTCTCGTTGTAGATACCGGCGACCCAAAGAGCGTTGGTCTCGGGAGCACCGTCGAAGGAGTTGGTGCCCTCGTGCGCGTAGTTGATAACGTCGGACTGCAGAATGGCCATCTGAGCATCTCCGTCGGTGATCATGTTGACGTTCGCGACGGAAGCGCCGGTGGACTCAACAGAGAGCTTGGAAAGGGTCAGCTTGGAGTCGAGGACGGTCTTGAGAACGCCGCCGACAGCATAGTAGGTACCGGAGGTACCGCCGGTCGCCAGAGTGATCGCAACGGGGGAGCTGGACTCGCCGTCGTTGTTCTGGCTGTCGTCCGTCTTCTCATCGCCGCAGGCGACCAGAGCGAAGACCATCGCGAGAGAGAGGATCAGAGCTAAAAACTTTTTCATACGCAATCTCCTTTTTGATTCTTCCGGCATTCACCGCTTCACCGGCACATGCTCCGCCGCGTGGGGGCGCTTCGGAGCACCTACGTTGGAGAAGCGTTGAATTCCGAAATTTACTTGCCTCTTTCAGGCAGTCTCATTATAGCTGAATGACAGGTCTATTGCAAGACGTTTTTGCTTTTTTGGATATTTCGCCAAATTATCGTTGAATTCCGTCATCATTCGACCGATTATTTCGTTAAACATTTGTCAGGTTTTCAATTTTTTCTTTAGGTATAAAAAATCAGGGCGGCAAAGCGCCGCCCTGATTTCATGAAAGGCTCAAATGCTAATTATGCAAAATCGGTATGCTATTATTTCTTTTCCTTGTTGTCCACGACCTGCTTGAGAAGCGCGGAGAACTCGTCCATGCTCATCGCGCCGAGGTCGCCGTCCGCGCGGTGGCGCGGGGAAACGGTGCCGTTCTCCATGTCGCGGTCGCCGACGACCACCATGTAGGGGACCTTCTCCATCTGCGCGTCGCGGATCTTGCGGCCGATCTTCTCGTTACGGTAGTCGACCTCGACGCGGAAGCCCATGTCCTCGAGCTTCTTGGCCTGCTCGGCGCAGTAGTCGGCGGCGCGGTCGGTGACGGGCAGGAAGCGCACCTGCTCGGGCGCCATCCATGTCGGCAGCGCGCCGGCATACTCCTCGATGAGGTAGGCGAGCGTGCGCTCATAGCAGCCAAGAGACGTGCGGTGGATGATGTACGGCAGCTTCTTCTCGCCATTTTCGTCGATGTAGTACATGCCGAAGCGCTCGGCGAGCAACATGTCGATCTGGATGGTGACGAGGGTGTCTTCCTTGCCGTAAACGTTCTTATACTGGATGTCGAGCTTCGGGCCGTAGAATGCGGCCTCGTCGATGCCGACGGTGTAGTCGACGTCGAGATCCTTGAGGATGCGCTCCATCACGCTCTGGGCGTGATCCCACTGCTCCTTCGTGCCCTCGTACTTGTTGTTCGGGTTCGCGGGATCCCACTGGGAGAAGCGGAACGTGCACTTGTCAAGAAGGCCGACGGTGCCGAGGCAGTACTTGGCAAGGTCGAGGCAGCCCTTGAACTCCTCTTCGAGCTGGTCGGGGCGCAGGACGAGGTGGCCTTCGGAGATCGTGAACTGACGCACGCGGATGAGGCCGTGCATCTCGCCGGAATCCTCGTTGCGGAACAGCGTCGAGGTCTCGCCCAGACGCATCGGCAGGTCGCGGTAGGAGCGCTGGCGGTTCAGGTAGACCTGATACTGGAACGGGCAGGTCATCGGGCGCAGGGCGAAGCACTCCTTCGCCTCGTCATACGGGTCGCCGAGGATGAACATGCCGTCGAGATAGTGATCCCAGTGGCCGGAGATCTTGTAAAGGTCGCGCTTGGCCATGAGCGGGGTCTTGGTGAGAAGATAGCCGCGCTTCTGCTCCACATCCTCGACCCAGCGCTGGAGCACCTGCACGACGCGCGCGCCCTTGGGCAGCAGCACCGGAAGGCCCTGACCGATGCAGTCGACGGTGGTGAAGTATTCGAGCTCGCGGCCGAGCTTGTTGTGGTCGCGCTTCTTGGCCTCTTCGACCTGGGCGAGGTAGGCGTCCAGCTCTTCCTTCTTTGGGAAGGCGATGCCGTAGATGCGCTGGAGCACCTCGCGGTTCGAGTCGCCGCGCCAGTAGGCGGCGTTGCAGGCGGTCAGCTTGATGCCGTTGCCCTTGATGCGGCCGGTGGAGTCGAGGTGCGGACCGGCGCAGAGGTCGGTGAACTCGCCCTGCTTGTAGAAGCTGATGACGGCATCCTCAGGCAGGTCGTTGATGAGCTCGACCTTGAACGGCTCTTCCTTTTCTTCCATAAACTTGATGGCCTCGGCGCGCGGGAGCTCAAAGCGCTCGAGCTTGAGCTTTTCCTTGCAGATCTTGCGCATTTCGGCTTCGATCTCAGCCAAATTCTCCGGCGTGAAGGAGAACGGGGCGAGCATATCGTAGTAGAAACCGTTGTCGATGCTCGGGCCGATGGCGAGCTTCACCTCGGGCCAGAGGCGCTTGACGGCCTGCGCCAGCACGTGGGAGCAGGTGTGCCAATAGGTCTTGCGGTACTCGGGATTTTCAAACGTAAACTGGTTTTCTTCGTTGACCTTGACTTCTTCAGACATGTTATTTACCTCCATTTTCACTTGAGGGTGCAAAAAAGCTCCACCCCCGATGTTCTCAGGGGTGAAGCATTCAACTACTCCACGGTTCCACCCTGCTTGCGCATTTTGCGCCGCTTGTGTCCGCTGTAACGGGCGATCCCGTCCCGCTTGTTTCGCGGGCGGCTCAAGGGTGGTACTGCCGGTCTCTTCCGCAGGATGCTCACAGCAAATGCACCCCTCTCTGCGCGGGGAAACTCCGGTTTCTTCCCTATCTGTGCCATTTTGATGATGGGATTGTACTCCCGCCGAGGCCGTTTGTCAAGCAAAAAGTGCGCACAGTGTGCGCACTTTTACAATAAATTCATCAAAACTCCGGCGGGCGGTTTTTTGTCGGCTTATCGTCGTCGCCGTCCTTGCCGAGAAGATTTGAAAAGAACTTTTTGCGCTTTGCGCGCCTTTCCGCCTCTTCCCTCTCCTGCTCCGCTCTATAGCGTGCGTCGGCTTCGAGGTCCTCCAGCCGTTCGCGCGCGATGGTCTTCAAAAGCTCCGGCTGCTCGCCGTTGATGATCGCGCGCAGCTGGTCTATCGTCTTATTGGCGCAGGCCCTGCGAAAACGTATCCGCTGCACGTCTTCCGGCTCGAAAAACGCCATACGCCCGCACCAGGGGCAGACGAAGACCTTCACGTCCACATAGTCCGTGCTCAGGCCAGAGCCCAAGTACGACCCATTCATCTCCAGCGTCTGCGCGCCGCGATCCTCCATCGCGTGGCCGCAGACGCAAAGCTTGTCAATCATGCGTTTTCTCCTTTCGGTGCAGCTCGTGCTTCGGGATATCGTTGTAGAAAGCGAACGTCTCTTCAAAAAGCGCGGCACCGTAGGCGCGCAGCTTTTCGCAGTAGGCGTCGTAGGCGGCGATCATCTGCCGCGCCTCGTCCGTCAGCTCTGCGCCGCCGCCATGCTTGCCGCCCGCCGTGGAGGTCAAAAGATGGAAGCCCAGCCCGTCCTCGGCATTGCGGACGACCGTCCACGCCTTGGAATAGGCCATGGACATCGACAGCGCCGCCGCGCGCAGCGAATGCAGCTCGTCTACGCGCTTCAAAAGCTGGGACACGCCGGGGCCAAAGCATTTCTGGTCGGAAAACACACGGGCGGAGAGAACAACGCGGAGCTCACGATCCATAGGGCGGCACTTCCTTTCTGTTGTATTTCATTATATCCAGGTGAATGCGGTTCGTCAATACGGCAAAAGCTAAGCGGGAGCATGCCGCTCCCGCTTTCTTCACTTTAAGGTGTTGTAGTGCGTATTTTCGCCGTCGAACAAAAAGCCGTCCGTGTCGTGCACGCGGCCGTTCGACAGCATCTGCCGGTAGCGGAGGTCATAGGAATAGAGCTCGTCGTTCGTGATGCCGGTCAGGCTGCGTCCATTGCTGCGCAGCTGCGCGTTCGCGCTCTTTTCCGTCTCGGGGTTCAGATAGGTCTTGCCGTAGAGGTTGCCGTTTTTGTGCGTGATGGTCTTGTCGCTGCCAAAATAGCGGCTGCGGTCGCTGGCGCTCGCGGCGGCATTGCGGCGGTCGACGCTGCGTGTCGCATTCTCTCCGTCGCCGTCCATGTCGTCGCCCATCATGCCGTCGCCGGTCACGCTGTCGTCTTTTTTGTTTTCGCCGCTCATGTCGTCGCCCGGCATGTTATCATCTTTTTTGCCGCTGTCCGCCGCGCCGTTGTCGGTCGTACCGGTCGACGGGCCGTTGGCGGTGTTGCTGTCCTTCTTCTCCCCGCAGCCCGCGAGCGAGAAGAGCAGCAGCGCCGTCACAAAAAGCATGGCAAGGGTCTGCTTCATTGCTGCATTTCTCCTTACGTTCATCTCCCGCGATACCCAAGCAATAGTATGCGCACGAAGCAACAAGAAACCAGACGTAAATTTTGTCAAAACCACGCTTTCCAAATTTGCGCCTCCGTCGCAAATTTATCTTAATCATTTTTCTGACGACATGTGCGTCAGAAAAATACTTCTCGCCTGCAAGTGTGGAAATTGCTTGCCTGCGGCAAGCAATTTCTGCGCGCAGCGGGTGTAAAAAGCAAAAAAAGAGGACACCTTACGGTGTCCTCTTTTTTTGAGTATTTTACTTGCTCGCCTTCGCGGCCTTGAAGGCCTCGATCAGCATCGGGGTAACCTTGAACAGGTCGCCGCAGATGCCGTAGTCGGCGATCTCGAAGATCGGCGCGGTGTCGTTCTTGTTGACCGCGATGATGCACTCGGACTCGCTCATACCGGCCTTGTGCTGGATGGAGCCGGAGATACCGAGAGCGACGTAGACCTTCGGGTGGACGGTCTTACCGGTCTGACCAACCTGATGGTCGGCAGTGAGCCAGCCGGAGTCGATGGCAACACGGGAGCCGCCAACAACGCCGCCGAGCACGTCGGCGAGCTCGTGAGCGAGCTTGATGCCGCCCTCGACGTCCTTGGAGATACCACGGCCGACGGAGACGATATAGTCAGCGCCAACCAGGTCGACGAGCTTCTTGGCAGCCTTGACGACCTCGACGACCTCGGTCTGGAGATCGGCGGCGTCGAGCTTGACGTCGTACTTGGTGACCTTAACGGCCTTGGCCTTGGCCTCGTCATAGGGAGCCTTCTTCATAACGCCGGGACGGACCGTCGCCATGGAGGGACGGAAGCGCGGGCAGATGATGGTAGCCATCAGGTTGCCGCCGAAGGCAGGACGGGTCATCTTCAGGTCGCGAGAGACATCGTGGTCCTTACCCATGACCTTCGCGGTGGCCATGCCGTCGATCTTGGCCTCGGGCAGCGTGGAAGCGCCGCGCAGGAAGTCCTTGTAGATGGGCATGTCAACGTCGAGGTGGGTGCAGTCGGCGCAGAGACCGGTGTGCAGACGGGCTGCGCAGCGGGGGCCGAGGTCACGGCCGATGTTGGTCGCGCCGATGAGGAAGGCCTCGGGCTTCATCTCGGAGATGACGTCGCAGATGACCTTGGCATAGGCGTCGGTGGTGTAGTTCTTGAGCAGGGGGTGGTCGCAGACGATGACCTCATCAGCGCCGTAGCCGCCAATGCTCTCGGCGAGATCGCCGACATTGTCGCCGACCAGCAGACCGCAGAGCTTCACGCCCAGCTCGTCCGCCAGCTTGCGGCCTTCGGAGATCAGCTCATAGGAGGTGGACATCATCTGGCCCTGACGCTGTTCGCAGAAGACCCATACGTTCTTGAACTCTTCGATCTTGGAGGAGTCATAGTTGGGATTAGCAAGTTTCACTTCGTTACGCATCGTATTGATCTCCTTTCCTTAAATGATGTGTTTTTCGAGCAGGATGCCAGCGAGCTTCTCGCAGGTAGCCATGTCGTTGCCCTCGAGCATCTGGCCAGCGCCCTTCTGGGGAGGCGTGAAGGAGGTCAGGATGTTGGTCGGGGAGCCCTTGAGGCCGATGGTGGTAGCGTCGATGAGGGGGTGATCCTTCAGGGCGTTGTAGTCCAGAACGGTCATGGGCTTGGAGTAGCACTCAAACACACCGGAGACGCTCATGTAACGCGGAGTATTGAGCTCCTTGATGCAGGTGATCAGGCACGGAGTCTGAGCCTTGATGGTCATATAGCCGTCCTCGAGCATGCGCTTGACGGTCAGGGTGTCGCCTTCCTTCTTCACATCGGCGGCGTAGGTGATCTGGGGCAGGTGCAGCTTCTCAGCGATCTGAGGACCGACCTGAGCGGTATCACCATCGATAGCCTGACGGCCGCAGAAGACGATGTCGTCGTCATCGAGACCGATGGTGTCGAGAGCGGCGGCAAGGATCTGGGAGGTGGCGTAAGTATCGGAACCGCCGAACTCACGGGCGGAAACGAGATAGCCGTCATCAGCGCCCATGGCCATCAGCTCGCGCAGCATGCCTTCTGCCGGCGGGGGACCCATGGTGACGACGGTGACCGTGCAGCCCAGCTCGTCCTTGAGCTTGAGAGCGGCCTCAACGGCGTTCATATCATCGGGGTTGATGATGGTCTGCATGGAAGCGCGGTTCAGGGTACCATCGGGATTGACGGCAACCTTACCGGAGGTATCGGGGACCTGCTTAACGCAAACAAGAATCTTCATTATATCTTTACCTCCTTTTTTAGTTCACACCAAGATACTTGGCAACGACCATACGCTGGACTTCGGAAGTGCCCTCGTAGATCTCGGTGATCTTGGCATCGCGCATCATGCGCTCAACGGGATACTCACGGGTGTAGCCATAGCCGCCGAAGAGCTGAACAGCGCGGCGGGTGACGTCGGAAGCGGTCTCGGCCGCGAAGAGCTTGGCCATGGCAGCGTCCATGGAGTAATCCTCGTGATTCTGCTTCTTCATAGCGGCAGCGTAAACGAGGTACTGGGCAGCCTGAGTGCGGGTGTGCATGTCGGCCAGCTGGAACTGGGTGTTCTGGAACTGGCTCAGGCGGCGACCAAACTGGATACGCTCCTTGGTGTACTTGACAGCCTCGTTGATGGCGCCTTCGGCAAGACCGAGAGCCTGGGAGGCGATACCGATACGGCCGCCGTCGAGGGTCTTCATGGCGATCTTGAAGCCTTCGCCTTCCTTACCGAGCAGGTTCTCCTTGGGGACGACGCAGTCTTCGAAGACGAGGTCGCAGGTAGAGCTGCCGCGGATACCCATCTTCTTCTCGTGCTTACCGGTGGAGAAGCCGGGGAAGTCCTTCTCAACGATGAAGGCGGTGATACCGTGGTTGCCCTTGCTCTTGTCGGTCATGGCGAACACGACGAAAGTGGAGGCAACGTTACCGTTGGTGATGAAGCACTTGCTGCCGTTGAGGACGTAGTCGCCGTTCTCGTTCTTGACAGCGGTGGTCTGCTGGCCGGAGGCGTCGGTACCGGCGCCGGGCTCGGTCAGACCGAACGCGCCGATCTTGCGGCCGGACAGAAGGTCAGGCAGATACTTCATCTTCTGCTCCTCGGTGCCGTTCTCGAAAATGGGAGCGCAGCAGAGGGAGGTGTGGGCGGAAACGATAACAGCGGTGGTGCCGCAAACCTTAGCGAGCTCCTCCACGCACATGGCATAACTGAGAACATCGCCGCCGGCGCCGCCGTACTGCTTCGGGAAGTAAATACCCATCATGCCGAGCTTGGCCATCTTTTCGACGGTCTCCATGGGGAAGCGCTCTTCCTCATCGAGTTCCTCAGCTAAAGGCTTGACTTCATTTTCTGCAAATTCGCGATACATTTTGCGGACCAGCAGATGTTCTTTGGACAGATGGAAATCCATAGTCTTTTGCTCCTTCACTATAAAAATAATTGGATTGTCTAATTTTTCACAAATCAGTTCCGTGACTTTCATTATATCCTGTGCGTTTCATTTTCGCAAGAGGAACTATCATTCCTTTTTGGAATTCGTGCTTTTCGCCGAATTCATTAAAGTCTTTTTGACATTTCCGTTCCTTTTATGACAGTTTTCTGTCATTTTCAGGAATCCTTTCCATTCCAAAAGAGAAAAGGGGAGGCAGTTTTTGTAAACTGCCTCCCCTTTTTATCCTTTTAGGGACGGATTACTTCTTGCTGTAATCGTAGAAGCCCTTGCCGGACTTCTTGCCGAGCTGGCCGCCGCGGGCCATCTTCTTGAGCAGCAGAGCGGGACGATACTTCGGATCGCCGGTCTCGCTGTAGAGGACGTTCATAATGGCGAGGCACACGTCAAGGCCGATGAAGTCGCCCAGGGCGAGGGGGCCCATGGGGTGGTTCGCGCCGAGCATCATGGCCTTGTCGATATCCTCGACAGAGGCAACGCCGGTCTCGACCAGGCCGATGGCCTCGTTGATCATCGGGATCAGGATCTTGTTGACGACGAAGCCCGGAGCCTCAGCGACCTCGACAGGCTCCTTGCCGATCTCCTTGGAGAGGTTGTAGATGAAGTCGAAGGTCTCCTGCGTGGTGTTGGCGCCGCGGATGACCTCAACGAGCTTCATGCTGGGCACGGGGTTGAAGAAGTGCATGCCGATGACGGCGTGCTTCAGGCCGAGGCCCATCTCGGTGACGGACAGAGAAGAGGTGTTGGTCGCGAAGACGGTGCTCTCCTTGCACATCTCGTCGAGCTCGCCGAGGAGCTGACGCTTGGTGTCCATGTTCTCCGCCACGCACTCGATGACGAGGTCGGCGTCCGCCGCGGCAGACTTCTCCTCGACGAGGATGTTGTTCAGGATGGCGTCCTTGGCCTCTTCGGTCATCTTGCCCTTCTCGACACGCTTCTGCAGGGAAGCGGCGAGCTTATCCTTGTGGCGCTGAGCGGAAGCGACGCTGGAAGCGTACATCAGAGCGGTGTGGCCCTTGGCCGCGAAGACCTGAGCGATGCCGCTGCCCATGGTGCCGGCGCCGAAAACTGCAACTTTCATTGTGTGTATCCTCCTACAATATAAATAGATAATTCTATGGAATCACTTGTTGATAAAGGGCTCGTGCTTGCGCTTTTCGAGGAAGGCGCCCATGCCCTCCTGCTGGTCGGCGCTCTGGAAGCAGGAGCCGAAGGCCTTCTCCTCGATCACGACGGCGCGGTCAATGTCGACCTGAAGACCGTCGTTGATGGCCTGCTTGGACGCGCGCACCGCGATGGGCGCGTTGCCGGCGATCTGGCCGGCGAGCTTTTCCGCCGCGGCGTAGAGGTCAGAAAGCGGATAGACCGCGTTGACAAGGCCGATGCGGTAGGCCTCGTCCGCCTTGATGTTGCGGGCGGTGTAGATCATCTGCTTGGCCATGCCGGGGCCGACGAGGCGCGCAAGGCGCTGCGTGCCGCCAAAGCCCGGCGTGATGCCGAGACCCGTTTCGGGCTGGCCGAAAACGGCGGTATCGGAGCAGATGCGGAAGTCGCAGCTCATCGCGAGCTCGCAGCCGCCGCCGAGGGCATAGCCGCCCACCGCCGCGATCGTCGGGATGGGGAACGCTTCGAGCTTGCGCATGACGTCGTTGCCCTGCTTGCCGAAGGCCTCGGCCTCCTCCTTGCTGAGTTCCTTCATCTGCGCGATGTCCGCGCCGGCGACAAAGGACTTCTCGCCCGCGCCGCGGACGATCAGGCAGCGGATCTCGCTTAAGTCCACCGCGTCGAGCGCGGCGTCGAGATCAGCGAGCACCTGCGAGTTGAGTGCGTTGAGCGCCTTTTCGCGGTCAATGATGAGATAGGCAATGTTGCCCTTGGGTTCATATTTGACAAAAGACATCGTGTGTCTCCTCCTGTCTTCTTCAACTGCCCCCTATTATATGGGCGGCAAGGCATATTTGCAAGAGAAAAATCACTTTTTTCAAAAAAGTTTCACGGTTTTCCGCCGTCATTGCAAGAAACGTTGCATTTTTAACGATCTTTTCTCCCGATGCAGCAACTCTTGTATAAAATTTTTTAAAATGACTTGTCTCTTGCGCCAATTTTCGATATGATAGGATTGAATTATAGGAAAACGAGGTTCATTCTATGCGAATGCGCAAAAAGAAAAACCTGCTTCCCCGCATGGAGCGGTGCGGGGCGTATCAGATCAAGGACCCCTACGAGCGCAAGGGCCGCTGGCACGACTTGATGCCCGAGGCGAAGGAGATCCGCGTGGAGCTCGGCTGCGGCAAGGGCCGCTTCACCGTCGAGACTGCAGCGGCGGAGCCCGACGTGCTGCTCATCGCGGTCGAAAAGGTGCCCGACGCGATGGTCGTCGCGATGGAGCGCGCGGCGAAGGCAGAGCTGCACAACGTCTTCTTCATCGACATCGATGCCAACCAGCTGCCTGAGATCTTCGATGCAGGCGAGGTCGACCGCATCTATGTCAACTTCTGCGACCCGTGGCCGCCCAAGCGGCAGGCCAAGCGTCGGCTGACGCACGGCAATTTCTTGAAGCTCTACCGCAAGGTGCTCAAGGACAACGGCCAAATTCATTTCAAGACCGACAACGACCCGCTGTTTGAGTGGTCGATCGAGGAAATTCCGCAGTTTGGCTTCACCCTCTCCGAGGTCACGCGCGACCTGCACGGAAGCGGCCCCTGCGGCGTGATGACCGACTACGAAGCCAAATTCTATGCCGAGGGCAAGAACATCAACCGCTGCGTCGCCACGATGCAGCCGTGGGAGGAGCCCGAGGATGCGGACGAAACGGCTGAATAAGATAAAAGGAAGGTTGACTTTGTCAGCCTTCCTTTTTGCTTTCTTCGAGATACGGCGAATACATCATCACCGCGTCGTTCACGGCGACAGGCGTCTCCGCGAGCAGCTTGCCCTGCAAATCAAACGTCTGCCGGTAGAGCTCGTTGTGGCGGATGTAGCCGCCCCAGTACTGCGCGCGCATCTCGTGGTTGCGCTCAACGACCTCGTAGCGTTCCGCGAGTGCCGCGCTTACGCGCCACTCGCCCTCAAGGTTCGTTTCGCCGACGCGGACGCGCATCTGATAGGTGTCCTGTGTGTCGTTGCGGATCATCAGGTCGAGATAGGGATAAAAGCAGGTCGCGCCGCTGCCAAAGGGCTGCGTGCGGTTCGCGTCGGGAAAGACGTCGTAGCCGTGGCGGTGGCGCTCGACGACCGTGAGCGGCGTGTGCAGCGTCATCCAGTAGATGAGGTTTGAGAGCTGGCAGAGCCCGCCGCCCGTCGCGGCCAGATACCCGCCGTTGCGCAGGATCATGCCGGGCAGATACCCCTTCCCCGCCGTCGGCTTTCCGATGAGATACCAGTAGCTCATCGTTTCACCGGGGCGCAGCAAAAGCCCGTCGAGCCGCGCGCAGGCGAGGCGGAGATTCGTCACCTTGTTGCGCTGGAGCTGCATGTCGACGTCCTTGAGCTTTCGCATGAGCGGCGTATGGTGGGAAAACGCCTGATATGAAAGGTCTTCCCCGCTGCGCTCGCGCGCAAAATGCTTCCGCATCGAAAGCCATCTGAGTTTTCGCTGCGCGCTGAAATACGCGCCGCCGAGCTTCAGCCGCAAATTAGAGCGTTTTTTCGGTTCGCGGACGGTCATATGCTTCCCTCCCCTGTTTTTCTGCTTTTATAGACGCAAAACGGTGGGAAAAAGTTCCAACATTTTCTTATTTCAGGCTCATCACGTAGATTTGACACGGGTTCCACTCGTCCCAGAGCGTCGGGAATACCTCAAACTCGCCAAAACCGAGGGTGAGATAGAAGCGGTTCGTCGCGTCGTACTCAGGGTACTTCCCCATCTGCACGGTCTTGACCTGCAAAAACGAGTAGCCAAGCTCCTTCGCCCGCTGCTTCGCTGCGGCAAAGAGCATCTTGCCGACGCCGCAGCGGTGGTATTCTTTCAGCACGCCCATGACATAGAGTTCCGCCGTATCCCTCCCCGTTTCGGCAAGGTAAAGGAAGCCGACGGCGTTCTCGCCGTCGAACGCGGCGAAAAACGGCTGCTTAACACTCTTTTCGATGTATTCCTCGCGCGCCTCCGGAATGCCGAACCAGTCGGGCAGCGATTCTAAAATCAAGCGCGCGATGCGCTGCTTCTCCTCTGCTGCTGTGATCTCTCTAACTTCCATACATTTCTCTCTTTCATTTTGCAAAGAAGCGGCATGGCTGCGCCATACCGCTTCTTATGTAATTTAGCGCTGGCCCTTGTCGTAGGGGATGCCCTCGGCCTTGGGGGCACGGGAGCTCTTGGACGTAAACGCCAGCACGAGCAGCGTGACGATGTAGGGCAGCATGCGGTAGAGATGGGCGCTGATGCCGATCTCGGCAAGCATGTAGACGCCGTCGCCGTTGATGTCGATGCTCGCGTAGCTCGCCGCGATGCACTTGAAGAGGCCGAACAGTAGCGAGGAGACCGCGATATTCACGGGCTTCCAGTTGCCGAAGATCATAACGGCCAGTGCGAGGAAGCCGAAGCCCGCCACGTCGCCGTTCGAGGCGCAGTTTGCCGTCGTCAGCGCATAGACGAAGCCGCCCATGCCCGCGAGCGCGCCGGAAATGGTCGTGCCCGCGTAGCGCATCTTGTAGACGTTGATGCCCAGCGAATCCGCCGCCTGGGGATTTTCGCCGCAGGCGCGCAGGCGCAGGCCGAAGCGCGTCTTATAGAGCAGGATCGACAGGATGAGGAAAAGCAGGATGCAGACGTAGGTCGCAAGGTAGACCTTGTTGACGAACGTCTCGCCGAAAAAGCCGAGGTCGGTGTTCTTGTCGATGCCGAGCGTAGACTTTTTGATCATGAACCAGCTCGCCGCGTCGCCCGTGAGCATCTGCAGCGTATTCTGGTTGGCAATGATGCGGATGAAGAACAGCACCAGTGCGGGGGCCATCAGGTTCAGCGCCGTGCCGCCGATGGTCTGGTCGGCACGCAGGTTGATAGAGGCAAAGCTCAGAAGCAGCGAGAACAGCGCGCCGAAAGCCGCCGCGACCAGCATCGTGAGGAGCTCCACGCCCTGTAGCGCGACCCAGTTGCCGCTCTGCTTGAGGGAGAGGATGGCGTCGCTCGTCTGCAGAATGCGCACGAACCAGACGCCGATGAATGCGCCGAAGACCATGATACCTTCGAGCGCCAGGTTGATGATACCGCTGCGCTCGGCGAACACGCCCGCAAGCGCCACGATCATCAGAGGGACGGCATAAATGAGCGTCTGCTGAATGAGGAATGTCATTTCGCGTCGCCTCCTTTCTCCGTTTCCGCTTGTGCACCGGCTGGTGCGGAAGCTGCCGCCGGGGCGGGCTCCGCGTTGGCATCCGCGCCGTCGTCCTTCTTTTTGCCGAGCTTGCCGATCCACATCTTGATGACCAGCGAGAAGGCGCTGAGGTACACGATGACGGCAATGATGACGTTCGTGATGTACTCGTTATAGGCCGTCAGATTCGTCAGCTGCAGGCCCGAGATATCGAGCATCGACATGAACAGCGCCGTAAAGATGATGCCGAGGGGGTTGCAGGAGGCAAGCATCGCAACGGGGATACCGTTGAAGCCGATGGCAGGGAGCGACTGGTACGTGGACCAGAAGAACTCTGTGTTGCCGGAGAGGTAGTAGAGCGAAGCGCCCGCCGCGCTCAGTCCGCCCGCAATGGCCATGGAGATGACGATGTTGCGCTTGTCGGCGATACCGGCGTAGCGCGCGGCGTGGCGGTTGGAGCCGCAGGCTTTGAGCTGATAGCCGAACGTCGTCTTGGACATCATCACGTAAACGCCGATGGCAAAGATGACGGCGATGATGATGCCGCCGTTGACCTGAGAATTCGGAAACAGCTTGTCAAGGCCCATCTTCGCGGTGGCGACGCCATTGTAGGTCGTCTTGTAGATGTAGCCGGTCTTGGTGGACTCGGTGACGTTCTTGAAGTTACTGATATCAAAGAGCCATGTGACGAGGTTTGCCGCGATCCAGTTCGTCATGATACAGGCGAGCACCTCGTTGATGTTGAGCAGGGCCTTGAAAAGGCCGGGGATCGCGCCCCAGATCGCGCCCGCGAGCGTGCCGCCGAGGAAGGCGAGCAGCCAGATGAGCGTGGTGGACATCGTCTCGGACGGAAGACCGAGGGCGATGGAGAGTGACACGAGCGTACCGATGAGGTACTGGCCCGGCGCGCCGATGTTGAAAAGGCCGGTCTTATACGCCATGCCGACGGAAAGGCCCGTCATGATGAGCGGCGCGGCACGGAAGAGCATGTTGCCGATATTCGTCGGGTTGAAGCCCCACATCAGCGTACCGGAGGCGTCGCGTCCCGTGGAGAACAGGCCACCGAACACGATGCGGATGCCGTCCCACGCCGAGGAGAGCGAGAGGTTCGGGCTCGTAAGGCCGACGATCAAAATGACGATGCTGCCGACGGCGAGGCCGATCAGGATCGAGAGGACGGACGCCGCGACGGTCTTGAAGCCTTCGCTTTGCAGGAAGTGTTCTTTTTTCATACGGCCGCCTCCTCCTTCGCCATGCGCTTGGCGCCGGCCATGTAAAGGCCGAGCTCTTCGACGGTGGTTTTCTTCGGGTCGAGCTCGCCGACGATCTCGCCCTCGTACATGACGAGGATGCGGTCAGAGAGGCTCATGACCTCGTCCAGCTCGAGCGAGACGAGCAAAATCGCCTTGCCGCGGTCGCGCTCGGCGACGAGCTGGCTGTGGATGAATTCGATTGCGCCGACGTCAAGGCCGCGCGTGGGCTGCACGGCGACGATGAGGTCCTTGTCGCGGTCGACCTCGCGGGCGATGATGGCCTTCTGCTGGTTGCCGCCGGACATGGAACGCGCGCGCGTAATCGCACCCTGGCCGCTGCGCACGTCGAACTTGTCGATCAGGTAGTTGGCATAGTCGCGCACAGCCTTGTTGTTGATAAAGCCGTGGTTTTCAAAGCGCGGCTCGTTGAAGCGCTGGAGCACCATGTTCTGCTCGAGTGTGAAGTCGAGCACGAGGCCGTGCTTGTGGCGGTCTTCGGGGATGTGGCTCATGTGCTCGCCGCGGTGGCGGATGGAGGCATGAGAGATATCCTTGCCGCAGAGGGTGATCGTGCCGGAGGACGGCTTGTCAAGGCCCGTCAGGCCGTAGACAAGCTCCGTCTGACCATTGCCGTCGATACCGGCGATGCAGACGATCTCGCCCGCGCGGACGGTGAAGGAAACGTCGTTCACGGCGTTGCGCTTTTGCACGTGGGAATGGACGCAGAGGTGGTCGACCTTCAAGACCTCGCCCGCGGGCTTGGCCTCGTCCTTCGTGACCTCGAGCTGCACGGGGCGGCCGACCATCATGTTGGAAAGCTCCTGCTTCGTGGTCTCGCTCGTGTTGACCGTGCCGATGTACTTGCCCTTGCGCAGAACGCTCACGCGGTCGGAGACCTCCATGATTTCATTGAGCTTGTGGGAGATGAAGAGGATGGACTTGCCTTCGCGGGCAAACTCCTTCATCGTGGCCATCAGCTCTTCGATCTCCTGTGGAGTGAGCACCGCGGTCGGTTCGTCGAAGATGAGGATCTCGTTGTCGCGATATAGCATCTTCAGAATTTCGACGCGCTGCTGCATACCGACCGTGATATCCTCGACCTTGGCGTCAAGGTCGACATTCAGGCCGTAGCGCTTCGAGATCTCCTCGACCTTTTTGCGTGCCTCTTTCTTCTGCAAAAAGCCGCACTTCGTCGTCTCCGCGCCGAGGATGATGTTGTCGAGCACCGTGAACACGTCCACCAGCTTGAAATGCTGGTGCACCATGCCGATGCCGAGCGCGGTGGCATCGTTCGGATCCTTGATGGACACGACCTTGCCGTCTTTTTTGATGATGCCCTCCTCCGGCTGATAAAGACCGAAGAGAACCGACATCAGCGTCGATTTTCCCGCGCCGTTTTCACCGAGGAGCGCATGGATCTCACCCTTTTTGAGCTGTAAGGTGATGTTGTCATTGGCGATAATACCGGGGAATTTTTTGGTGATGTTCAGCATCTCGATCGCGTACTGATTCTCCAAGTTTTTTCGCCCTCCTTCCGTTTTGATGGCCCGCACGCGCTGCGCTGCGAGGACGGAAACCATAATTGCATTATACTATATCACGTTTCCCGATGAAAAGCAAAAGGTTTTCGCATGTCTTTCCCTGCCAGAAATGTGAAAAAGAACGGAAGACCGAAGTCTTCCGTTCTTTTATGTATGCGCTATTGGGAATTAGCCGCCGATGTAGTTGACGTTGACGTTGGTCAGGCCGCCCTCAGCGGGGTTGGCCATCTCAGAGTTGTTGTCGATGGTGATGTCGCCGTTGAGGACCTTCTGGAAGAGGTCTTCATAGTCGGCAACGGAGAAGTTCTCCATGGACCAGGTAGCGGTCGGCAGGCCGACAGCATTCTCAGCAACGCCCAGGGAGGTGGCAGCATTGCCGATCTCGTCCCAGGTGCCATCGTAAACCTTGGCGATCGCCCACTCGGCAGCATCGCTCAGGCCCTTCATAGCGGAGGTGACGACGGTCTCGGACTCGCTGGACTGGTCGACGTCGACGCCGACGACCTTGCCGTCCTCAGCGGAAGCGGCAGCGGCGACGGACTGGAACATGGAACCGCCGCAGGCGAAGACGATCTCAGTGCCGTTGGAGTACCAGCCGGAGACCATGGTCTGCAGCTCGGGGGAAGCCTGGAAGGAAGCGCCGTACTCCCAGGAGTAGTTCAGCTCGACGGACTTATCCATTTCCTTAGCAGCGTCGTTGGCGCCCTGAGCAAAGCCCCAGCCGTAACGGATGCAGGCGGGGTTCGTGCCGCCGCCGCCGCCGGTGAAGCCGAGCTTCTCATAGCCTTCCTTGACGACAGCGTAACCGGCGAAGTAGCCGCACTGCTCTTCGTTGAAGGCGATGCCCGCAACGTTGTCAAGGCCGAGGGACCAACCGTCGATGAAGACGAACTTGGTGTCGGTGAATTCCTTAGCGGCCTTCTCGAGGGCCGTGCCCTGCATGAAGCCGGCGCAGACGATGACCTTGGCGCCGCCGTCCACGGCAGCCTTCATGGCGTCGTAACGGTCGTCATCGGTAGCCTGATCGCCGTTGGCGGGCTGATAGTACTTGTAGCTCAGGCCGTTGTTGGCGGCATAGAGCTTCACGCCGTCGAAGGTGCCCTGGTTGAAGGACTTATCCTTCAGCTGGCCGACGTCGGTGACGAACGCGATCTCATACTTGCCGTCTTCGGACGTCATGTTGTCGTCGATATCGTCAGGATTGGTGTAAGTGGTCTCGCCCTGCTGATCGTCAGTGTTGGTGTCGCCCTGGTTGTCGTCGGTCTTCTTATCACCGCAGGCAACGAGGGACAGAACCATGACGAGAGCGAGAAGCAGTGCAAAAAACTTCTTCATTCTTCTATCCTTCCTTATTTTTCCGGTCGGCGGCGGGCCGCTCTCCGGTTTATTTTGAAGTGCGGACGCACTTCGTCTGACAGTATAGCAAAAGCAAAGGGGAGAATCAAGTCCGATTCTCCCCGATTTTACTTTTTTTGTGATAATTGATGGGATTCTTTACAAAAAGTCCATACTTTTTACACGTTATTTTCTCAGTCCAGCTTGAGGTCTCCGTCCTTGACCCAGCCGAGGCGGCGGCAGACCATATTGATGAGCGGAGCAAGGATGGCGGGCAGCACGATGGCGACGAGGATGAGGCCCAGCCAGTCAAAGCCCGTTGGGCTCATGGCCGCCGCGCCCTTGGCGATGGCCTCCTCGCTCGGGGAGACCCAGCCCGTCCACACGCCGATGAGGCCGCACAGGCCGCAGGTGCCCATACCGGAGTTGATGGGCGCGCCGTTCATCTCAAGATGGAACACGCACGTGGCGATGGGGCCGGTGATGGCGGAGGCGAGCGTCGGCGCGATCCAGACGCGGGGATTTCTGACAATGTTCGGCATCTGGAGCATCGACGTGCCGAGGCCCTGAGAGACAAGGCCGCCCCAGCGGTTTTCCTTAAAGCTCATCACGGCGAAGCCGACCATCTGCGCGCAGCAGCCCGCGACGGCCGCGCCGCCGGCAAGACCCGTCAGGCCCAGCACCGAGCAGATGGCGGCGGAAGAGATCGGCAGCGTGAGCGCGACGCCGACAAGCACGGAGACCGCGATGCCCATCCAGAACGGCTGGAGTTTGGTCGCATTGTCGATGATAATGCCAAATGCCGAGGCCGCCGTGCCGATGGGCGGGGCGATCCACTTGGCGAGCGCGACGCCGACCAGGATGGTCACGGCGGGCGTGACCAAAATGTCGATCTTCGTCTCCTTGCTCACGGCCTTGCCGCACTCGGCGGCAAGGATTGCGATGATGAGCACGGCGAGCGGGCCGCCTGCGCCGCCCTCGGCGTTCGCCGCATAGCCCACCGCCGCGAGGGAGAAGAGCACCATCGGGGGGGCCTGCAGCGCGTAGCCGATGGCAATGGCCATCGCAGGACCGGAGACAGACATCGCATAGGTGCCGATGTCCGTCAGAAACGGAACGCCCAGCTGCGCGCCGAGCGTCTTGATGATCGTGCCGATGAGCAGCGAGCAGAAGAGGCCCTGCGCCATTGCGCCGAGCGCATCGATGCCGTAGCGCTTGGCCGAGACTTCAATGTTTTTGCGTTTGCAGAACGCTTTGAATTTTTCCATGATATCCTCACAGCCTAAAAATAAAATAGTGTCATGTGCAGGTGTCTTGACATGTGCACATGACACTATAATCGTTTGTATGAGGATTGTCAACCCTTAATTTCCGTTTTCCTCCAGCAGGACGCGCAGTGCGCGCAGCGCACTCTTCGTGCGCTCGAACGCCGCCTCGTCGGGACAGGAGAGCGTGTGCAGGTGGATGCCGTCGGTGAGACTGGACAGCGGCTCCGCCTTTTTGCAGCGCTCAATGAACTGGCTGACCTCGTAGCGGTTCGAAATTTGCAGCGGGCCGGTGAGCTGGCCGTAGATAGGGTGGTCGACGATGACGTCGATGACCGTACAGCCGTTGTCGACGATGGTGTTGAGCTCGGCTTCCATCTCCTGCGGCGTGTGCTTCACGGCGACACGGCGGAGGATGCCGCGTGCCTCCTTCGGCGTCACATAGCCGCGTGGAGTGGCGAGAATTTCCTCGCCCGAGGAGCGCAGCAGCGCGATATCGCCCACGATGATCTGGCGCGAGACGGAGAATTTTTCCGCCAGCGCGGAGGCGCTGACCGGCGCGTCCGCCGCGCGCAGCACATCGGCAATGGCTTTTCGCCGCTCGTCAGAATGCATGCTTCCTTCCCCCTTTTTTCGCCCAAGCAGGGCAAATTTCGATTCCGTTTTGGATAAATCTTCTTTTCAATTACTCTTTGTTGTCAGTTTTCGACCATTTAGTACTCAAAGCAGCTGCCGCCGACAAACTCGCGCACGATGGAGTCGCGCGGCACATAGTCGGTTCTGAGCGGCGGCACGGAGTTGACAACGTCCATCAGGTCGCTCAGCCCGTGCTCGGCAATAAACTGATCGTCGAGCTGGCTGTAAAACTCGGGAATCTCCTTCAAATACCGCGCGAGGATACACGGCTCGTAGTCGTGGAACGTGTCGATGTGGATGCTCGCGTTCGGCTTGTTCGGCATGATGTAGTTGAGCTCGCCGCGGTCGACACTCTCGGCGCGCTCGACGGTCTGACGCAGCGAATGGCCGCGGCCCTGATAGTCGCGGATCATGCGGCGCGCCACGCGCAGCTGCTCGGGACGAACGATGCGGTCCTTGTGCGTGATGATACGAGTACGCGGGGCAACGTAAACGCCCGTAGCTTCGCTTCTGAGCTGGTCGAAAATCAGCGGGTTGAGCATGTGGATGCCCTCGGCGATGATGACGGCGTCCTTGTCGCCCTGCATGGGCTTGTAGCCGCCGACGCCGCCTGCTTTGAAGTCGTAGACCGGCAGCTCCACGAGCTCGCCGTCCATCAGGCGGTGGATATCCTCGATGAGTAAATCGCGGTTCACGCAGTTGGGCGACTCCCAGTCGCTCGCCTCGGGCGGGCGCTGATCAAGCGGCAGGAAAAAGTTATCCATGCTGAGCATGCAGACCTTGACGCCGAGGTTTTCGAGGTATTCGCGCAGGCGCATCGCCGTCGTCGTCTTGCCCGAGCCGCTCGGTCCCGTCAGGCAGACGATGGGCTTTTGCCCCTTGTTCATTAAAATGCTCGCCGCGGCGGAGCTGATCTTGTCGTGGAAGACCTCCTCGCAGCGCAGGACGAAGCGGGTGTCGTCCTTCATGTTGGTCACAATGTTTTCAATGTCGATCACGCGCATGGCATGATAATCTCCTTACTTTTGGGATTCTGCCGCCATCTTTACGGCTGTTTCGAGCGCGATTTTCATCATGGCGGTGAAGCTCGTCTGCCGCTCCTCGGGCGAGAGCTCCTCGCCGGTGAGGATATTGTCGGAGATCGAGCAGAGGGAAAGTCCACGCTTTTTCGTATAGGCGGCGTTGCAGTAGAGGGCGGCGGCCTCCATCTCGATGGCGAGCACGCCCATGTCCGCCCACTTGAGCGACGGGTTCGACGCGTCGTAGAACGTGTCGGACGAGTAGAGGTTGCCGACGTCCATGCGGACGCCGAGCTCCTTCGCCGATTCAACGGCGGCGGAGAGCAGCTGAAAGTCCGCGATGGGGGCAAATGTGCCGCCAAGGCCGTACTGCGCGGCGTAGTTCGAGTTGGTGCACGCACCCATGCCCGCGACCACGTCGCCGAGCTTCAAGTCCTTTTGCAGCGCGCCCGCCGAACCCACTCGGATGATGCTCTCGACATCGTACTGCGTGAACAGCTCGTAGGAGTAGATACCGATGGACGGCATCCCCATGCCGCTGGCCATCACGCTGACGGGAACGCCTTTATAGGTACCCGTGTAGCCCTGCACGCCGCGGACGTTGTTGACGAGCTTTGGTTCATCTAAAAATGTTTCGGCGATGAACTTCGCGCGCAGCGGGTCGCCGGGCATCAGAACGGTCTTGGCGAAGTCGCCCTTTTTCGCGCTGTTATGCGGAGTCGGCATATTGAGCCCTCCCCTTTCTTAAAGTTCGCCCTTGGCCTCGAGCTCCTTGACGGCCTTGACGATGCGGGACGTGCCGAGACGGTCGGCGCCGAGCTTGAGGAAATCTTCGGCGTCCTGCAGGCTCGCGATGCCGCCGGCGGCCTTGATCTTCTTGCCGTTGGTCATGTGGGCGGCCATGAGGGCGACATCCTCGCGGGTCGCGCCGCCGCCGGCAAAGCCCGTGGAGGTCTTGATATAGTCGGCGTGAGAATTGGAGACGACCTCGCAGAGCTTGATCTTCTCTTCGTCGGTGAGCAGGCAGGTCTCGATGATGACCTTTAAGATGTTGCCGTGGCAGGAGATTTTCACAGAGTTGATCTCCTGGAGAATTTTGTCGTACTGGCCCTCCTTGACCCAGCCGAGGTTGATGACCATGTCGATCTCGGTCGCGCCGTCAGCGACGGCGGACTCAGCCTCCATGCACTTGATGCCGCTGGGCGTGTAGCCGTTGGGGAAGCCGATGACCGTGCAGATGGGCAGCTGGCCGAAGCCATAGTGCTGCTGCTCGGCAACATAGTGCGCGGCGTGGTTCACATAGGTCTGCGGGATGCAGACGCTCGCGCAGCCATATTTGATGCCGTCGTCACAGATATGCTTGATGTCCTCCCAGGTGGCGGTCTGCTTGAGGAGGGTATGGTCAACGTGCTTGAGAATTTCCTTAACGTCCATGATATATTTCCTTTCTGTCGTTGAAAGCGTATTTGATCAAAAATCGTTTTATTTTAGCATGTTTCCGTGCTTTTGTCTACCGTTTCGGCAGGTCTCTTACAGTGCGCTGCCGAAATACTCCGTCATCGCGCGGATCAGGAATTCATAGTCCTGCACGCCCGCGGTCTCCCACGAGGAGTGCATCGCGAGCTGGGGAAGGCCGATGTCCACCGTGCTGACCGGCACGAGCGTGTCGGAGATCGAGCCGAGCGTCGAGCCGCCGGGAAGATCGGAGCGGTTGGACATGACCTGCGTGGGAACGCCCGCGTTTTCGCACACGGCGCGGAAAATAGCGCAGGAGCGGCCATCGGTCGCGTAGCGCTGGTTGGCGTTGAACTTGATGACGACGCCCTCGTTCATATACGGGCAGTTGTCGGGGTCGGCGTATTCACCGTGGTTGGGGTGCTGGGCGTGCGCGTTGTCCGCCGAGACGAGGAAGCTGCACGCGAGCATCATCTGGAGCTCCTGCTCGTCCTTTCCGAGGCACAGGGCGATGCGGCGCAGCGTGTCGCGCAGGAACGTCGAACCCGCACCCTGCTTAGTGGACGAGCCGACCTCTTCATTGTCGAAAATGCAGCAGACAGCGATATTTCCGCTCTCCTTCGCCGCAAGGAAGCCCTCAAGGCAGCCGCAGGCGCACTCGAGATCGTCGAGCTTGGGAGAAAGGATGTACTCCTCGTTCTCGCCAAGCAGCGTCCCCTCGCCGCGGCAGTAGAGGAACAGGTCGCTGCCGAGGATGTCGTTTTCCGCGACGTCCGCGGCCTTGGCGACGATGGGCAGGATGCCGCCGCTCTCTTTGCCGCCGAGCAGCGGCAGCGTGTCGATATTCGCGAGGTACTTCATGCCGTCGTTCGCCGTGCGGTTCATGTGGATGGCGACATTGGGAATGACGAGCAGGTCGCGGTCGACGCTCACGAGTTTTTCGACGATCTCGCCGTTTGCGCGCACGAAGACGCGGCCCGCGACGGAGAGTGGGCGGTCGAACCACGTGGACATCAGCATGCCGCCGTATTTTTCGGTCGAGAGCTGGACATAATGCGCGCTGCGGCGGTCGGGATGTTCCTTTAAGCGAAACGTCGGCGAGTCGGAGTGCGCCGCAGCCATGGCGAAGCCGCCGTCGATCATCTCCGGCACGCGGAAGGCGATGGTGCTCGAGCCGTTGCGGCGGACGAAATACTTCCCGCCGGGGGCTACCTCCCAGCGTTCGCGTTCGGAAAGCTCGGTATAGCCGTTTGCGAGGAGCTTTTGGCGGATGTTCTCGGTCACATGGTAGCAGGTGGGGCTATTTTTGATAAAATGCAGCAGTTCTCTTGCCGGTGCATGTTGCATGGTGATGTCCTCCACAGTTTATTTTTGTTTGGCGGTATTATAGCACACGTCATGCTTCTCGGCAAGCGGACACTCCCTCTGTGCCGCACAAAACGGGGGCGGCATTTGTGCATTTGTCCATATTTGGTGGAATTATAGTTGATTCTTTTATCGAAATCCTTTATAATACAGTTGATTTCCGTCCCCCCTCCCGCATCGAGCGGGCTTTTGTTTGCGCTCTTAAGCCGGAAGGAGGCTATTTCTATGAACGAATTCTCTTCTCCCGCGCCAGCTCCGGTCTCACCGCTGTGGACGCGGGATTTCACTATCATCACATTGGGCAGCGTAATCTCAATGCTGGGCAATTCGATGTCCGGCTTCGCGCTGAGTCTGCTCGTGCTGGATTACACGGGCTCGAACCTGCTCTACGCCATCTACATTGCAACGTTCACGCTGCCGCAGATCGTCATGCCGATCTTCTCGGGCGCGATCCTCGACCGCTTTTCGCGCAAGAAGACGATCTACACGCTGGACTTCCTTTCCTCCGGGGTCTACCTTGTCGCTGCGCTGATCCTGAGCCGCGGCTGGTTCAGCTTTCCGATGCTCGCGGTCTTCTGCTTTATCATCGGCTCGATCAACAGCATCTACTATGTCGCCTACGACAGCTTCTATCCCCTGCTGATCTCTGAGGGGAACTACTCCAAGGCCTACTCCATCGCGAGCGTGCTGGAGACGCTCTCGGCGCTCATCATCCCGATCGCAACGTACTTTTATAATCTCTTCGGCATTGCGCCGCTGCTCGGCATCAACGCGCTGTGCTTCTTCATCGCCGCGACAGCGGAGACGCAGATCCGCGCCGAGGAACACTACATCGAAAAGCAGCGTGCCGCGCTCGCGCTCGAAGAGCAGCATTCCTCGGGCCGCCAGCTCCTGCGCGACATCAAAGAGGGCTTTCGCTATCTGATGAGTGAAAAGGGGCTTCTGCGCGTGGCCATCTATTTCACATTCAGCATGCTGGCCTCGGGCGCGTCGCAGGTCATCACGCTGCCGTACTTCAAGTCGACATTCGATAACGGCGAATACATCTACATGCTCGTCTGGGGCATGGCGATCTTCGGCCGCGCCATCGGCGGCGGCATCCACTATCGGGTCAAGCTGCCCGTGCAGCACAAGTATCTCATCGCGCTGACGGTCTATGTCGTCATCTCGCTGTGCGAGGGCTTCTACCTCTACTTCCCGCTGCCGGTGATGATGGCCTCATGCTTCTTAAACGGCATTCTGGGCGTGACGAGCTACACCATCCGCATCTCCGCCACGCAGAGCTACGTGCCCGACGAGAAAAAGGGCCGCTTCAACGGCGCGTTCAACATGCTCAACACCGTCGGCAGCTTCACGGGCAATCTGCTCGCGGGCGCGCTGGTGGCGTTTCTCCCCGTGCGCGGCGTGCTGACGGGCTTCATGCTCGTCACGGCAGCCGCGGCGATCGTCGTCATCGGCGGCGGACGCAGGGACGTGTCTGCGATCTACAACCGGCAGGAATAACCAACTTTTGTCCAATAAAAATTTGATGGAGGAAACAACATGAAATTTTCCGAAATGACCTACATCCGCCCCGATCCTGAGGCGAGCAAGCAGCGCCTTTCCGCGCTGACAGAAGAGCTCAAAAGCGCCAAGAGCTACGAAGAAGCACGCAGAGTCTTTCTCTCGCAGCAGGAGCTGATGAGCCACATCTCCACCGCCGCGACGCTCGCGAGCATCCGCCACTCGATCGACACGCGAGACAAATTCTACGACGGCGAGGAGAAATTCTGGAACAACTTCAACCCTGAGCTTGAGGAATACAATCAGGCGTGGACGGCAGCGATGCTCGAAAGTGCCTTCCGCGCGGACTTTGAAAAGGAATACGGCGATCTGATGTTCGTCAACGCCGAGATCGCTCTCAAGACCTTCTCCCCCGCCATCATTCCTGAATTGCAACAGGAAAACGACCTGACGCAGGAGTATGAAAAGCTGCTTGCCTCGGCGCAGATCCCGTTCGAGGGCAAGGTCTACACCCTCTCGCAGCTCTCCCCGTTCAAGACCTGCGCTGACGATGAAAAGCGCCTTGCCGCGTGGAAGGCCGAGGGCCAGTGGTACAAGGACAATCAGGCAAAATTTGACGAGCTCTACGACAAGCTCGTAAAACTCCGCGACGCGATGGGCAAAAAGCTCGGCTACGAGGGCTACACCACGCTCGGCTACTACCGCATGGGCCGCAACTGCTATACGAAGGACGATGTCGAGAAGTTCCGCGAAGCGGTCGTCAAGTATCTCGTCCCCGTGGCGGACAAGGTGTATCGCGAGCAGGCCAGGCGCCTGAGCAAGCAGTATCCGATGAGCTTTGCCGACAACGCGCTCGAATTCCGTTCCGGCAATCCCCGCCCCGCGGGCACGCCGGATGACATTCTCGCCCAGGGCATGAAGTTCTACAGCGAACTTTCGCCCGAGACGAAGGAGTTCTTTGAAACGATGCTGCGCGACGAGCTGCTCGACGTGCTCTCGACCGAGGGCAAGCAGGCGGGCGGCTACTGCACGAGCATCATGGACTATCAGGTGCCGTTCATCTTCGCCAACTTCAACGGCACGCAGCATGACGTCGAGGTCGTGACGCACGAGGCCGGTCACGCTTTCGAGGCCTGGACGAACCGCAAGCGCATCCCCATCGACTACATCTGGCCGAGCATGGAGGCCTGCGAGGTCCACTCGATGTCCATGGAATTCTTCGCCGAGCCGTGGGCAGACGGCTTTTTCGGCCCCGACGCGAAAAAGTTCCTCTACAGCCACCTCTCCGGCGCACTGACGTTCATTCCCTACGGCACGATGGTCGACCACTTCCAGCACATCGTGTATGAAAAGCCCGAAATGACGCCCGCCGAGCGCCACGCCGTTTGGAAGGAGCTGCTCGGCGTCTACATGCCGTGGATGAAGCTCGACGGCGAGATCCCGTTCTACTCCGAGGGCATGGGCTGGCAGCGCCAGCACCACATCTATTCGAGCCCCTTCTATTATATTGACTACTGCCTTGCCCAGACCGTGGCGCTCGAATTCTGGGCGATGATCCGCAAGGACGTGGAGAACGCCTGGCAGCACTACATGGCCTACACCGTGCAGGGCGGCAGCCGGACGTTCACCGACCTTCTCAAAAACGCCGGCCTTGAGAGTCCGTTTGACGAAGCGTGTCTTCGCGGCGTGTGCGCCGAGGCAGAGAAGGCGCTCGCGGACTTTGACCTCACGGGCATCGAATGATGGGCGAACAGCACAAAAAGCACAGCCGCCGCGAGCACCTGAACGACTTTCATCTGAACGTCGCGGGCGAATATGTTTACGACGGGGCGCTCTACGCCTGCCAAAGCGATGATGCAAAGCAGCGCAGACTCAAGCGCGCCGTGTGGGGAATGGCGGCCATTTTGATCATCGCGGTCATCGCGGGCGGGTGCATTCCCGCGCCGGGGATGCAGAACTGTTTTTACGTTCTGCTCCCCTACCTCGGCGAGTTTCTGGGCGCGGCGAGCGTCATCTGGGCGCTTGCAAAGCTCGGCATGGATTGGAGCGCGGTGCGCGAGTACAACTACAAAAAAAGCGTGGCCGTTCTGCCTGTGCGAACGGCGGTCACGGCGGTCTTTTCTCTTCTCGGCATCGTGTGCGAATTGATCTTCTTTTTCGTCAATGACCACGCAGGACAGACGTTTTTCGCGCTGCTCTATGTCCTGCTGAAGCTGACAGCGCTGCTGAGCGCCCTTGTTCTGCGCGCCGAAATTATGCAGGCAGAATGGGACAAATTGCCTAAAAAAGATAATTCCTAAGATTTTACTCTGTACAATCTTCATCTTTTCATGCTATAATCAAAAAAATTCTATGCGCTGTTTTTCGGCGTACAGATGTCCATAAGGGGCGCACGCCCCTTTCCGCGCGTATTTACGCGCGGGCACCTTACTTTGTGCTGCACGGGGCGACCCGTTTGGCAAAAATTTATAAAGGAGTAGATTCAATGAAAAGAACACTTGCACTGATCCTTTCTCTGGTCATGTGTCTTGGTCTTCTGGCCGGCTGCGGCGACAAGAAGACGGACGACGGCCAGACCGACGGCAAGACGCTTGTTGTCGGCACGCAGAACTTCGACGGTAAGTTCTCCCCCTTCTTCTATACCAATGACTATGAAAACCAGGTCATGGGTATGGTCTTCGACGGTCTGTTTCTCGTCGACCGCGAGGGCTCTGTCGTCCTCAAGGGCATCGAGGGCGACGTCCGTCCCTACAACGGCACCGACTATACTTACAAGGGCATTGCCGACTGCGACATCGTTGAAAACAGCGACGGCACGGTCGACTACAACATCACGCTGAAAGAGGGCGTCAAGTTCTCCGACGGTGAGGAAATGACCATCGACGATGTCATCTTCTCTTACTATGTCCTGCTTGACCCCGCTTATGACGGCGTTTCCACGCTGTACTCCCTGCCCATCAAGGGTCTGGAAGCCTATCGCAGCGGTATGGACACTGTGCAGAACCTGATCCTCGCCGCCGGTCCTGACGCCTACGCCGCCAACGACTTCTACACCGAAGAGCAGTACAACGCTTACTGGACCGCCTTCAACGCCGCCGGCGTGAAGTTCGCCCAGGAGATCCTTGACTACGTGGTCGCCGCCGGTTACGCCACCGCTGACGACTCCGTCGCCGCGCAGGCTGGCAACTGGGGCTTCGAGCTCGCCGATGACGCGACTGCCGAAGACTTCTGGGCTGCCATCGTTGCTAAGTACGGCTACGACATCTCCGATGACGGTATCAACGCTGAGACCGCCGGCACCAGCATCTCCTCCTTCCTCGAGGCTGAGCTGGGCGACGCCTACAACGACTATACCGTCGCCGTCCAGACCGGCGAGTCCGCTCCCAACGTTGCCGGTATCGTCAAGACCGGTGACTACTCCATGACCGTCACCCTCACCGAGGTCAACGCCACCGCCATCTATCAGCTCCCCGTCACCGTGTGCCCCATGCACTACTATGGCGAGACTGACAAGTATGACTACGACAACAACATGTTCGGCTTTGTCAAGGGCGATCTGTCCCACGTCAAGTCCGTGACCTCCACGCCTGTCGGCTCCGGCCCGTACACCTTCGAGAGCTGGTCCAACGGCGCTGTCACCCTGCAGAAGAACCCGACCTACTGGAAGGGCGAGCCCAAGATCGACACCGTCATCTGGCGCGAGATGACGGATGAAGACAAGATCCCCGGCGTTGTCTCCGGCACGATCGACGTAACTGACCCCTCCTACTCCAAGGAAGCTGCCGAGCAGATCAAGGAAGCCAACTCTAACGGTGAGATCTCCGGCGATACCATCCAGACCGACCTCGTTGCCAACCTCGGCTACGGCTATGTCGGCTTCAACGCCAACCGCGTGAAGGTCGGCGACGGCAACGGCGGTGATGAGGCCTCCAAGGATCTGCGTAAGGCCATCGCCACGGTTATCGCCGTTTACCGCGATGTCGCTGTCGACTCCTACTACGGTGAGTTCGCCAACGTCATCAACTACCCCATCTCCGACACCTCCTGGGCCGCTCCGCGCGTCACCGATGAGGGCTACAAGGTCGCCTTCTCCGTTGACGTCAACGGCAACGACATCTACACCGAAGGCATGAGCGCCGACGACAAGTACGCCGCCGCCAAGCAGGCCGCTCTCGGCTACTTCGAGGCTGCCGGCTACACCGTCGCTGACGGCAAGATCACCGCTGCTCCCGCCGGCGGCCGCATGGACGCTGAAGTCATGGTCGGCGGCAGCGGCAAGGGCGACCACCCCTCCTTCATGGCTCTGACCCTCGCGTCCGACGCCCTCAAGGAGATTGGCTTCAACCTGATCGTCTCCGATATGTCCAACTTCGCCGAGATGACCAACGCGATCAACGCCGGTACTGCCGACATGTTCGCCATGGCATGGCAGGCCACGCCCGACCCGGATATGTTCCAGATCTATCACAGCAAGGGCGGCTCCAACGAGAAGTCCTACTGGATCAAGGATGCCGACCTCGATGAGCTCATCATGATGGCTCGTCAGTCCACCGACCAGACCTACCGCAAGACCCTGTATAAGCAGTGCCTTGACATCGTGGCCGACTGGGCGGTCGAGATCCCCATCTATCAGCGCCAGAACTGCGTGATCTTCTCCGCCAAGCGTGTCAACCTCGACACCGTGACGCCTGATATCACGACCTACTGGACCTGGTACAACGACATCGAGCTGCTCGACCTGCAGTAAGCTCCGTCGCTGCACAAAAACGTTACTCAGGCGCATGGCTACCCTGCGGCTTCTGCCGCGGGGTAGCCTGCCCCAGGCACATCTGCCTATGATCCAAATGCCCCGGTGCATCGGAGCATTTGGCTGATATGCAGAGAGAGACATATCAAACCCGAAACGGCGACAAGACCCCGGGCGCGGGGCGGCCGTTATCAAAAAACGGAGGGATTCTATGCGCAAATATCTGGTAAAACGCCTGCTGCTGTCGGTGGTGATCCTCTTTTTTGTGACATTCATCATCTACCTGCTCATGCGCTGCATGCCCAGCTCCTACGTGGAGAATATGGCGCGGCAGCTCTCGCAGGCTCCCGGCTCCAAGCCCTATGAGGAGTGGCTGGCACAGCTCAACGCACAATACGGTCTGGACCTGGGCCTCATCCCCGGCTTTTTCGTCCAGCTCAAGAACCTGTGCACCGGCAACTTCGGCGACAGCTGGAAGTATACCGTGCCCGTCATCCAGAAGTTCAACGAGGTCATCTGGGTCTCGTTCATCATGGGCGCCATCTCGCTCGTGTTCGAGCTTCTCATCGCGGTGCCGCTCGGCATCGTGGCCGCCACCAAGCAGTACAGCGTGACCGACTACACCGTCACGACGGTCGCTCTGCTCGGTATGTCGCTGCCGACGTTCTTCTTTGCGACGCTCTTAAAGCTCATCTTCTCCATCAAGCTCGGCTGGTTCGACCTTGTCGGCCTCACGGGACGTGACTTCAACTCCCTCAGCCAGTTTGGTCAGATCCTCGATATGGCAAAGCATCTGGTGCTGCCCATCGTGACGCTGGTGTTCATTTCCATCGGCCCGTGGATGCGCTATGTGCGCACGAACATGCTCGAGGTGCTCAACGCCGACTACATCCGCACCGCCCGCGCCAAGGGTCTTTCCGAGCATAAGGTCATCTATCACCACGCCTTCCGCAACACGCTCATCCCGCTCGTGACGTTCATCGGCGGCTCGCTGCCCGGCCTTTTTGCCGGCGCGCTCATCACAGAGACGCTGTTCGCCATCCCCGGCATCGGCTTCATCTCGTACAATGCGATGGTCGCGGGCGATATCCCCTTCTCCATGTTCTACATGACGTTCCTGGCGATCCTGACCCTGCTGGGCAACCTGATCTCCGACATCCTGTACGCGGTGGTCGACCCCCGCGTGCGCATCGCGTAAGAAAGGAGGACGTGACGAATGAGTTATTTTGACGATAGAACCGATAAGGATCTTTCCAATCCCGTTCACGGACAGGGCACGCCCGGTAATGATGCCCGCCGCCGTTCCTACGAGCTCAACGACAAGTACGCAGGAAAGGACAACACGCCCTCCGAGGAAAACAAGCCGCCCGAAGAGGATTATTCCCTCAACGACGACCGCCGCGTCAAGGTCCTTTCCCCGGGCACGCTGGTCGCCAAGCGCTTTTTCCGCAACCGCCTCGCGGTCGTGGGTCTGACGATCCTCGCCGTGATGTTCATTTTCTCCTTCATCGGCGGCCTCATCAGCCCCTACGGGCAGGACGAGGTCTTCTACCGCGACGATATCCAGCTCAAGGAATACGCCGCCATGAGCGAGAACACCGAGTACCGCTATCTCGTGGCCGACGGTCAGGAGTTCGGCACGATCCTCCAGGCGCAGCTCACGCTGCACATGGGCAAGGACGACAGCTTCTCCTACAAGGGCGTCACCTACGACGTGACCGAGGAGGGCGACTCGCTCTACTCCGTCTCGAGCGGCGGCAGACTCCTTGCCATCGCCTATAAGGACATCATCAGCGCCAACGACCCCAGCCAGAAGTTCAGTTTCAACTTCAGCTTCAGCGCCCTTAAGGCGCACGCCAACGGCGAAACGGAGTTCACGGCCGACGGCAAGACCTATACGCTTGATGAAGACAGCGTCATGCTGAACGGCGAGGAGATCGCCTACATCAGCCGCTTTGTCATCCAGTCCAAGGTCAGCGGCACGGTCATCAGCAAGGACTTCAAAGAGCGCGTGCAGCAGGCCGTCGAAAACGGTGAGACCAAGTACACCTATGTGAACGACGCCGGTCAGGAGCGCGAGATCAAGCTCGAATACAATCCCGCCAAGTACCAGTGGTCGATCAAGGAGGGCACGTCCACCCGCGTGTTCGACGCCTATTCCTTCCCCGACTCCGCGCACTGGCTCGGTACGGATAAAAACGGTATGGATATGCTCACCCGCCTGATGTACGGCGGCCGCGTGTCGCTGATGATCGGCTTCATCGTCGTCATCATCTCCGCGGCGCTCGGCGTGGTGCTCGGCGGCGTCTCCGGCTACTTCGGCGGCTGGGTCGATAACCTCATCATGCGTATCGTCGATATCTTCTACTGCATCCCCTCCACCCCGCTCATCATCATTCTGGGCGCAGCGATGGACGGCATGCGCGTCGACCCGCAGATCCGAATGCTCTACTTAATGTTGATCTTGGGCTTCCTCGGCTGGCCGGGTATCGCCCGTCTCGTCCGCGGCCAGATCCTCTCTCTGCGCGAGCAGGAGTTCATGACCGCGACGGAGGCCTGCGGCATCAGCGTTTCGCGCCGCATCTTCCGCCACCTGATCCCCAACGTCATCCCGCAGCTCATCGTCAACTGCACGATGAGCCTCGGCTCCACCATCATCACCGAGGCAACGCTCAGCTTCCTCGGCCTCGGCGTCAAGTTCCCGTTCGCCTCCTGGGGCAACATCATGAACGACGTTTCCAACTCTTACGTCCTCACGAGCTACTGGTTCATCTGGATCCCCGCCGGCATCTGCCTGATGCTGACGGTCCTCGGCTTCAACTTCGTCGGCGACGGTCTGCGCGACGCGTTCGACCCGAAGATGAAGCGCTGAGAAAGGAGGGAATTTGAATGGCTAAGAAGCATAATGACGGCTATCTTTCCGCAAAGGAATCCCGCCGCATTTCCAAAGAAAACCGCAAGATCACAAATGCGCTCGAAAAGAAGCGCAAGCGCAAGAACGTTCCCGAATCCGAGTATCTGACCAAGATGCACGACCCCAACAACGCGGTCGAATTCGACAACCTGCACACCTACTTTTTCACCGACACGGGCGTTGTCAAGTCGGTCGACGGCGTCACGTTCTCCGTGCCCATCGGCAAGACTGTCGGCGTCGTCGGCGAGTCCGGCTGCGGCAAATCGGTCACGAGTTTGTCGCTCATGCAGCTTTTGCAGCGCCCGCAGGGCCAGGTTGTGGAGGGCGAAATTCGCCTGAACCTCGGCAGCAAGGCCTACGACGTCACGAAGGCGCCTGACAGCGTCATGCAGCACTTACGCGGCAACTACATCTCCATGATCTTCCAGGAGCCGATGACCGCGCTGAACCCCGTGTTCCGCATCGGCGACCAGGTCGACGAGGTGCTGGCCCTGCACAACGAAAAGGGCCACGACGAAGCGCAGATCAAGGCGCGCACCATTGAGCTCCTTGAAATGGTCGGCATTGCCAACAGCGAGGGCGTTTACAAGATGTTCCCGCACGAGCTCTCCGGCGGTATGCGCCAGCGCGTCATGATCGCCATGGCGCTTGCGTGCAGCCCGAAGCTCATCATCGCCGACGAGCCCACCACGGCGCTCGACGTGACGATCCAGGCGCAGATCCTCGACCTTCTGCGCAATCTGAAGGATCAGATCAATTCCTCGATCATGTTCATCACGCACGACCTCGGCGTCATCGCCGAAATGGCGGACTATGTGGTCGTCATGTACGCCGGCCGCATCGTCGAGCAGGGCACGGCGGAGGAGATCTTCGCCCATCCCGCGCACCCCTACACCATCGGCCTCATGGCCTCCAAGCCGGTCGTGGGCCGTCAGGTCGACAAGCTCTACTCCATCCCCGGCAAGGTGCCGAACCCCATCAACATGCCGAACTACTGCTATTTCAAGGACCGCTGCGAAATGTGCGTGAACGGCTGCGAGGGCGACTACCCGCACGAGGTCAGCATCTCGCCGACGCACAAGGTGAGCTGCTACCGCTATTACGACGGCAAGCGCCCCGACCTTGAGGAGGTCGTGGAGGAAGAGCTGACCGAGGGCAAGGAAAACGGAAAGGAGGGTGAATAAGATGCCGTTTTGGAAAGCCGGTAAGAACGACGATCAGGTCCTCGATGAACTGAAGGAAACGCAGAAGCAGAATGCCGATGAATTTGTCAAGAAGCAGGAGCACGCCGATGAGGCGCAGAAGTCCTCACTCATCATCGACAACAATTTCACCCCCGTGGAATACGACCCGCAGTACATCCTGCAGGTCAATCACCTCAAGAAATACTTCCCGATCAAGGGCGGTATGGTGTCGAAGACGGTCGGCTATGTCAAGGCCGTCGACGGCGTCACGTTCAACTTAAAGCGCGGCACGACGATGGGCCTTGTCGGTGAGTCCGGCTGCGGCAAGACGACCACGGGCCGCACGATCCTGCGCCTGTACGATTCCAAGTCCGGCGGTCAGGTGCTCTTCAACGGGCAGGAGGTCTACGACCTCTCCCACAAGGAGCTGCGCGCCCTGCGCACGAAGATGCAGATCATCTTCCAGGACCCGTTCTCTTCGCTCTCCCCGCGTATGCCGGTCGGCGAGATCATCGGCGAGGCCGTGCGCGAGCACAACCTCGTCCCGAAGGCGGAATTTGACGATTATATCGACCAGGTCATGGACAACTGCGGCCTGCAGCCGTTCCACAAGGACCGCTACCCGCATGAGTTCTCCGGCGGCCAGCGCCAGCGTATCTGCATCGCGCGTGCGCTCGCGCTCAACCCCGAGTTCATCGTCTGCGACGAGCCGGTCTCCGCGCTCGACGTGTCCATTCAGGCGCAGATCATCAACCTGCTGAACGAATTGCAGGATAAATACAAGCTGACGTACCTCTTCATCAGCCACGACCTCTCCGTTGTCGAGCACATCTCCGACACCGTCGGCGTCATGTACCTCGGCAACCTTGTGGAGTACGGCGCGAAGGAAGATATCTTCCGCAACCCGCTCCACCCCTACACGAAGGCGCTCTTCTCCGCCATCCCCATCCCCGACCCGAAGGTGAAGATGAACCGCATCGTGCTCGAGGGCTCCATCCCCTCCCCCGCCAATCCGCCCAAGGGCTGCAAATTCCACACCCGCTGTGCCAACTGCATGGCCTGCTGCAAGGAGGAAGCACCCGTCCAGCGCGAGATCGAGCCGGGCCACTTCGTGTGCTGCCACCTGTACGATAAGTGATGAAGAAGGACGACTTCTACGAGGAGGACGACGGCCGCACGATCGCCGACATGAGCGGCATCGAACGCCAGCCGACCTTTCTCCCACACTTTCACCGCAAGCGCAGCGACTTTTCCGCGCCCGACGCGCCCCGTACGAACGACCGCCCGTGGGAAAGCGCTGCCGGTGAGCTGACGCGCGAGGAGCGCAATGCCGCCATCCGCGGCGCGCTCAAGGCGGGACTACTGATCGCGGGCGTGTATATCCTCGCCGCCGCGGCGCTGATCGTCGCGATGCAGCTGCTCTGGTCTTAAATATGGAAAAAGGAAGACTCTTTCGAGTCTTCCTTTTTTATTTCTATGCATGGCCAACGACAAATAGCTCTCTTTTCTTCGGATTTCAGATTGTTTTCATCTTTATTCTATGATATACTGGTTGAGTTGTATGTCGTAAAAAAGAGAGGAGATTCTTCATGGATCATAAAAGAGGTTCCTTTTCCGGCAAGATTGGCTTTGTCCTTTCGGCTGCGGGCGCGTCCGTCGGCCTCGGAAACATCTGGCGCTTTCCCTATCTGGCCGCCAAATACGGCGGCGCAATTTTTCTGCTGGTCTACATCGTTCTGGCGATGACCTTCGGCTATACGATGATCATTGCGGAAACATCGATTGGCCGCATGACCGGCAAGAGTCCGGTCGGCGCTTACAAATCCTTTAGCGATAAGCCTGCGCTGCGCGTGGGCGGCTGGATCAACGCCATCATTCCGATTCTGATCGTCCCCTACTACTCCGTCATCGGCGGCTGGGTCATCAAATATCTGGCGGAATACCTGATGGGCAAGGCGCACCTCGTCGCGGAGGACGGCTATTTCTCGTCCTTCATCTCCAACGGCGTGTCCTCTGAGCTATGCTTTCTGATTTTCACGGCCATGACGCTGGCGATCATCTTTGCGGGCGTGGAAAACGGCATCGAGCGCGTCTCCAAGATCATGATGCCCATTCTCGTGGTGCTGTCGCTGATCATCGCCGTGTATTCCGTGACCCGCCCCGGTGCGCTGGAGGGCGTCAAGTACTTCCTTGTGCCCAATCTTGACAACTTCTCCTGGATGACGGTCGTCTCCGCCATGGGGCAGATGTTTTATTCCCTGTCCATCGCCATGGGCATTCTCATCACGTTCGGTTCCTACATGAAAAAGGACGTCCCGATCGAAAGCTCCACCCGCAATGTTGAGGTCTTCGACACGGCAATCGCCATCATGGCGGGCCTGATGATCATCCCCGCGGTGTTCGCCTTCTCCGGCGGCGATCCCAGCGCGCTGAAGGCCGGCCCCTCGCTGATGTTCATCACCATCCCGAAGGTCTTCGATTCCATGGGCTTCGGCACGGTGATCGGCATCGCGTTCTTCCTGTTAGTGCTGTTCGCCGCGCTGACGAGCTCCATCGCGCTGACGGAAAGCGCCGTCTCTACCTTGCAGGATGAGCTGCACTGGAGCCGCAGAAAGGCCACGAGCATCATGGGCGTCTCTATGGTTCTCCTCGGCAGCCTCTCCAGCCTGGGCTACGGCCCGCTGGCAAATGTCACCGTGATCGGCATGCAGTTTTTGGACTTCTTCGATTTCCTGACCAACTCCGTGATGATGCCCATCGCGGCCATCGCAAGCTGCATCCTCGTCTCCCGCGTCATCGGCGTCGACCGCATCGCGGACGAGGTCACGCTGAACGGCGCGCCCTTCCGCAGAAGAAAGGTCTTCAACGCCATGATCCGCTTCCTGTGCCCGTTCTTCGCGGCGATCATTTTGATCAGCTCGATCGCCAGCGCGTTCGGCTGGATCTCGATGTAAATAGTCGCACTCACCGAGCGCGGCACGAGTCAAAGGGGGCTATTCTCTTTTGTGAAAGAGAATAGCCCCCTTTCAATCCCCCAAGAGAAAGGTTTTAGATTGGCAGTCTCAATCTCGAATGACCTTTTTCCCTCCGGAATGGAAATGCCTACGCGCGGCGATGCCGCGTTTAGAGTTGCTATACGATTTGCCTCTGCTCCTACTATCCGCTGTTGCGCAGCCGTTGACGGCTCTGCTGCCTTACGGATGCGGCACACCCCTTGCGGGTGCCGCTCTGCCTATCTTATAGAAGTGCGCAGTAATCATCGTCTACCAGAGCACTCCTCAATGCGGCGAGCGCAGCAATGCCGCTATTTCGCAAGCAGTCTGCCGCCGAGCAAACGTCACTCGCGCCTCACGATAGTAAGGCGCGGTTGCAAGACGTAACGAAACGTAGGGACTCATGGCGAAGCCATGTACACCGCACTCACACTGCGCAGCGCGTGCAGTCATTCAAGCTACAAACTGCCAATGCCAGGGGTCGAGGGGCCCTCCCCTCGCCTTTCTCTGGGGAATTCAAAGGGGGTATTCTCTTCGGAAAGAGAATACCCCCTTTGGTGTCGCGGCGCGCACGCCGCTCTCCCTCCCGCGCTTACGCGGGAAAAGGTGCAGTCCTTTCGGGCTATTCTTCCCTCCGCGCGGCGCGCGGAAAGCACCTGCGCCCCTGCGGGCGCAAAAAAAGAGCACCCGTAAGGGTGCTCTTTTTCAAATCGCTGAAAATTAGCCGAACAGGGACATCAGGACGCCTGCGGCGATAGCGGAACCGATAACACCTGCAACGTTCGGGCCCATGGCGTGCATGAGCAGGAAGTTGGAGGGGTTCTCCTTCTGGCCGACGACCTGAGAAACACGGGCGGCCATAGGAACGGCGGAAACGCCGGCGGAACCGATCAGCGGGTTGATCTTTTCCTTCAGGAACAGGTTCATGAGCTTGGCCAGCAGCACGCCGCCCGCGGTACCGAAACCGAACGCGACGATACCCATTGCCATGATCTCAAGGGTCTGAACGGAAAGGAAAGTGGTGGCGGTGGCGGTAGCACCGACGGTGAAGCCGAGGAAGATGGTGACGATGTTCATCAGCTCGTTGCCAGCGGTCTTCTGCAGACGGTCCACAACGCCGGACTCCTTGAACAGGTTACCGAGCATCAGGCACGCGATCAGAGGCGCGGCAGAAGGAACGAGCAGCGCCACGAACACGGTGATCATGATGGGGAAGATGATCTTCTCGCGTTTGCTGACCTGACGCAGCGGGCGCATCACGATGCGGCGCTCTTCCTTGGTGGTCAGAGCCTTCATGATGGGGGGCTGGATGACCGGAACGAGGGCCATGTAGGAATAAGCGGCAACGGCGATAGGACCGAGCAGCTCGGGAGCGAGACGGGAGGTGACGAAGATCGCGGTCGGGCCGTCAGCGCCGCCGATGATACCGATGGAGGCGGACTGCTGATAGGTGAAGCCCATGAACTGGGTACCGACATAGGTCATGAAGATACCGAGCTGAGCGGCAGCGCCGAGCAGCAGGGACTTGGGGTTCGCGATCAGGGGGCCGAAGTCGGTCATCGTACCGACGCCCATGAAGATCAGGCAGGGGTAGATGCCGAGCTTGACGCCGAGGTACAGAACGTCGAGCAGACCGAGGCTAACGGTGCTGCCAACTGCCCACGGGGCAAGCACCGCATCGGCTACGCCGGCTTCCGACATCTCTGTCAGGAATTCCTGCGTGATGGGCGCTCCTCCGAAGAGGTCCCAATGGACATGTCCTCCGGCGAATAAGATCTCGTGGAACATATCCGCACCGGGAAGGTTGGTGCACAGCATACCGAACGCGATGGGCAGGAGCAGCAGCGGCTCAAAGCCCTTCACGATGGCCAGATACAGCAGGACAAAGGAAATGGCGATCATAATGAGGCATTTCCAGTTGCCCTCCTGACCAAACATATAGAAGCCGGTCTGCTGCATGAAATTGATAATAGCAGCCATTTATGTTTCTTTTCCTTTCACAGTTAATTCAGGGGAATGCTGTTATTTAGCCGATGACGCACAGAACGTCGCCGGGGTTGACAGCAGCGCCCTTGGCAACTGCGACGGAAGAGACGGTGCCAGCGCAGGGAGCGAAGATCTCGTTCTCCATCTTCATGGCCTCGAGGATGAACAGCAGGTCGCCTTCCTTGACGGCCTGACCGGCAGCGACCTTCACATCGAGGATGGTGCCGGGCATGGGGCTCGAAACAGTGCCGGCGCCGGCGGGAGCAGCAGCCTTGGGGGCAGCAGCGGGAGCGGCGGCAGGAGCCGGAGCAGCAGCGGGAGCCGGAGCGGCAGCGCGGGCAACAGGAGCCGCGGCAGCGCGGGAGACGGGAGCGGACGCCATGCGGCTGCCGCCGGCGGCGGACTCGACGGTGACTTCGTAGGTGGTACCGTTAACGGTGACATTGTACTGCTTGATCATGTTTGTTCTCTCCTAAAAATTAAATTAGATTTTTTTGATGTTCACGATGTTCATGCTGCGGGACGAGATACCGACCTCTTCCGAGAGAGCGGCAGTGATCGCGGCCACGATCTCAGGCTGCATACCCTGCGGCTTGGTAGCCGGTGCGGAGGCGGCAGCAGGAGCGGCGACAGCGGCGGCCGGCGTCTTCTCCTTGCCCTTGAGGATCGCACCCATTGCCATGGTCAGGAAAATGATGCAGATCAGGCCAAAGAACACCGTGCCAATACCCATCAGGGTAACAAACAGGCTGCTGTATTCCATTTCTTCCTTTTACCTTTCAATATTGGATTATAGCAAAGCGATTGCGGGGATTGCAAGCGCGTATGCACATTTTGCGCATTTTTAACGGCTTTCCCGCCTGCCTTGTACGGCAGGCGGGAAAAGAGACTTTCCTTACTGCACGGAGAGCACGTCGGCAAACGCCTGGATGGCGGTCGCCGCCTGGCCAAAGTCGCGCATCTGCTGATCGATGCCGAGCTTGATGAAGGGGATCCCAGCGGCGTCGAGCGCCTTCTTGAGGTACGGGAACTCCATCTCCTCGGGATCGCAGAACTGCTGCATGAACAGCACCAAGCCCTGCGCGCCGGACTCCTTGACCATGTTGGCCACGAACTCGCCGCGGCGGTTCTGGTTGGACTGCGGATCGTAGAGCAGGACGTCGTAGTCGATGTTGGTGAACTGATCGACGAGCGCCATCATCGGGTCGCCCTCTTCGCTCGCGTCGGTGCGGAAGGCACGGGACTCGTGGGCAACATCGTCCGCCGCGATGGCGACGTTGTTGTCCTTGAAGATCTTGAGCAGCGTCGGGTTGTCGCAGATGATGCCGGAGGTAACGACCTTCACGCCGTTCCACTTGGCAGCGGGCAGCGCCTTGAGCTCGGCGTTGAGGGCCTTGAGCTTCTCGGTGTACTCGGCCTTATCCATGAACCAGGCAGCCTTGAGGACGGCCGAGCGCATGATCGGGTCGATAACGTCGCAGTGGTCGCTTGCGAGCTTGACGAACTCACGGCGGGCAGCGCGGGACTTGTTGTAGACCTTGATGGCCGCAGCAATGTCCTCGCTCTTGATCTCGTGACCGGCGATCTTTTCAAGACCGGCCTTGACGTCGTTGTACTGATCCAGGCAGAACTGCTTGCCCCAGTCGGCAAAGCGGTTCTGAGGATGGGCGAGGAAGATGCACGGCAGCTTCTCGCTCATGGCGACGCGGATGTTCTGGCTCATGGGGCGCAGCGTGTCGCAGATGGTCGGGGTGATAACGCCGTCCAGCAGATCCATCGTGCCGTCGAGCAGCATCTCGAGGTCGAGCTGGGCGATGGTGCAATAGAAGGTCGCGCAGTATTCCTTGGAGCGCTGCTCGGTCTTGTTGTTGCTGCCCCACATGCCGAACGGCATCATACCGGCGGCGTAAACCAGCTCTTCGGGGGCGTAATAAGGCATCACGCCGATGCACTTTTTGCCTGCGTCCTTATAGGCCTTGAGCTGGCCCTTGGGATTGGCGGCAACAGCGGAAAATTCATTAACGATAGCTTCGATACTCATTTTTGCACGCCTCCTTAGTCTTTCTTGTTGGCTTCCATAGCCTCGACCAAACCCTGTACACGGGTCGTGTACTGCGCTTCGTTGAAGTTGCGCGGGTCAGCCTGGTCGCCGTCGAAACCGGCGCAGGGCACACCGAGGTCGGCGGTGAAGCGGCGCTGCATTTCAGCCATGTAACCGGACCAGGGCTTGCAGGAGCGGTTGTAGTGGACGAGCACGCCGTCGACCTTGTTGTCGCGGCAGATGCCCTCACGCCAGGCAACGCCCTGCTCGATGCAGACGGAGTTCGGAGCCTTGTAGTAAGCGCGGGCCATTTCGTCCATGTTGTTGTAAACAAAGCCGAACGCGGGCGCGTACACGACTGCGGTGACGTTGATGCCATTCTCCTTGAGGGGCTTAAAGAGGTTCGGGAGCTTCGGCCAGCAGGGGATGCCCTCGAACATGACGCGGTACTGCTCGGGGAAGGGCAGCGTGGAGGTGCCTTCCTCAATGTTCTTCTGCAGGTCCTTGGACAGGAGTTCGAAGGCGTCGGCAGCAGCTTCCTTGCCGCGGGCGGTGACGACGTCGGCCATGTGGTTAAAGAGGTCGAAGCCGCTCATCGGGGCGGGCTTGTACTGCAGGAAGTCGCAGACCTTCAGCCAGTTCTGCGCGGTGCGGTTCGCGTGCTTGCAGGCAAGCTCGAACTTCTTCTCGTCGAACTTCTTGCCGGTGAGCTTTTCGAGCTCATGGATGGCGTTGTCGAACTGGGCGCGGACGTACTTGACAGCGGAATCGCTGACTTCCACGGTGTTGTTGTAGGGGATATCGACCATGATGAGGGGGATGTTGCACATACGGGCGATATTCTCGTACCACTTGGTCATGCAGTTGCAGATGTTGTTGCAGCACAGGACAAAGTCCGGCTGGGGGATGCGCATCTGCTTGTAGGGCTTGATGGCCTCGCGGCGGAAGTTCTTATAGGCGATCTCCTTCTCGGTGGTCTCGGGCAGAGCCTCGATCTCGTGGATATCGTCCAGAACCGTGTAGGGGACCTGCGTCTTGGGGTCTTTCTTGGGCTTGCCGGTCTCAGGATCGATGACGACCTTGCCGTTTTCGTCCTTGAGGGGCTTGCCGCTGTTGGGGTCGATGATGAACTCGAGCGTTTCGGGGTCGAACTTGCGGCTGGCGCGCTTACCGGCGGCGTAAGCCAGGGAGATACGTGCGTAACCGCAGATATCGTTGTCGAAGCCGAGATCCTCGGCGGCCTGGCACATGATCTCACCGTCGCGCTGGGCGGCGATACCGGCAGCCTGGTTCTCGGGATACATCACGTTGAGGTCAAAGGCCTCAGCAAGCTCACAGGGGAACTTGGAGCTGGACCAACCGACCAGCTTACCCTGCTTCTTCGCTTCACGGGCGTCGGCATAGACGTCATCGACGACCTTGCGCAGAGCAAGCACGCCGGGACTGACTTGTTTAGCCATGATTGATTCCTCCTAATGCGATATAGAAAAATTTGATAACGAATGATGGGGATTATTTGTTCTTCAAAGCTTTCTGGTAGGCAAACAGAGCGGCGCCGAGCGCACCGTTATACTGCGTGAGGGGCGTGGTGTGGATCTCGTGGCCGAGCTGCTCCTGAAGGGCTTTCACGATGCCGTGGTTCTGTGCGACACCGCCGGTCATCACCACGTCGTCGCGCACACCGATGCGGTGGCAGAGGCCGGAAACGCGGCCCGCGACGGACTTGTGGATGCCGTGGATGATGTCGCACTTGTCCGTGCCCATGGCGAGCTGCGAGATGACCTCGCTCTCGGCAAAGACCGTGCAGGTCGAGCTGATACCGACCTCCTTGGTCGACTTGTCGCCAAGGTCGCCCAGGTCTTCGACCTTCACCTCAAGCACGCGGGCCATGACATCGAGGAAGCGGCCGGTACCGGCTGCGCACTTGTCGTTCATGACGAAATTTTTCATCATGCCGTTCTCGATCTCGATGACCTTCACGTCCTGCCCGCCGATATCGACGACCGTGCGCACGTTTGGGAACAGGAACGCCGCGCCCTTGGCGTGGCAGGAAAGCTCGCTCATCTGCATGTCGGCAAGGCCATCAAGGCTGTTGCGCCCGTAGCCCGTGGCAAGGACGAAGTCCATCTGCTCGCGCGTCATGCCCGCGTTTTCCAACACCTGAGCGATCGCGCGGGATGGACCCGACGTGCCCGTGCCGACAGCGACGAGGGACTTGGCAACGATCTCGCTGCCATCCTTTAAGATCACACATTTCGACGCGGTGGAGCCGACGTCGATACCCATGGTATAAATGCTCATTGTACTCTCCGTTTGCCTTCCCATGCGCTGCGCGGTTCTTGCCTCCGCGCAGCGCCGAGAAAAGCATTGTTGTGATATTTTACTGCGCGTTCAGGGCGTCGTAGTCGCGGATGACGCGCGGCAGAAGCATCTGATGGACCGGGCAGATGCTCTCGGGGTTCTGATAGCAGGCGTTGGCGAAGGCCTGGATGTAGGGACGGATGTCGTTCATGTCGACGATCTCGTCGGTCAGGCCTGCCTTGGCGCAGAACTTCGGGCTGGACTTCTTGGCGTAGTCCTGGATCAGCGCGTTCATCTTGTCGATGGTGGGCTGCAGATCCTCGCCGGCCTTCTCTTCCTTCACGAGACGGCGGGCATACATGGCGGCCGCAGCGGTCTCGCCGTGCATGACGTAGATCTCGGTGGTGGCGGTGCCGATGGAGAAGGCGTTGTTGTCGTTGCCCTGCGGGCCGCCGAGGACGTAGTGCGCCGCGGCGGTGCCCTTGCGGAGCGTGATCTCCATCATCGGCAGCTTGCTGGACTGAATGGAGTAGATGAGGCTCTGGCCGAGGCCGAGGAGCTCAGCGCGCTCAGCGTCGTTGCCGACGTCGATACCGGTGGTATCCTGGACCCACAGCATCGGGATGCGGTCGCGCGCGCAGAGGGTGACAAACTCGTTCATCTTGATGAGGCCCTGACGGTACAGCTTGCCGCCCACGCCCATCGCCTGGCCGTAAGTCGCCATCTTGTACTCGGGGTAATTCATCAGCATGCCCTGATAGTTGGCGACAACGCCGACGAGCAGACCGTCGATCTTGGCAAGGCCGGTGATCATCTCGGGGCCGTAGCCGTGCTTGTACTCCATGAACTCGGAGCCGTCGAAAAGACGCGCGAGAACTTCGACCATGTCGTAAGAGCGCTTCTGGTTGAACGGAACGATGCTGTAGAGGTCGTTGGCGTCGAACAGGGGCTCCTTGGGATCGTCGACGCGGAAGAACTCGGGATCGTAAGCGGGCAGCATGTCGATGTACTTGCGGATACCGGCAAGCACGCCCTCTTCATCGGCGTAGACCTCGCGGAAGAAGCCGGTCTCGCCGTAGTGGATGGCGACGGTGCCGGGGATGTCGCTCTTGAGGTTCTTCTGCGCCTTGATGAGCGCCTCAGCAGCCTCCTTGTCGACATGGCCCTTGGGGCTCATACCGCCGACGATACCGGCGCCGCCGACTGCCATGTTGGCGTCCTGATGCGCGATCAGGATGGTCGGGGAGATGGAGTGATAGCCGCCGCCGGCGGGGTTCGTACCGTAGATGCCGACGATGACGGGCACGCCCATCTGGTTGAGCTCGCTGTTGCGATAGAACGGCGTACCGCCGCCGCGGCGGTTGGGGTACACCTTCTCCTGCTCGTCGAGCTTAACGCCGGAGCAGTTCAGCACGTACACGAGGGGAATGCGCAGGCGCTTGGCCGTGTCGCTGCCGCGCAGCAGGCTGTCGGCCTGACCGGGAACCCAGGCACCCGCGAGCTTCTTGTTATCGCTCGCGATGATGACGGCCCACTTGCCGTCGATACGGCCGAGACCCTTGACGATGCCGACGCTGCCGTTCTTGTTGTCCTGGGGGTTGTAGAGGCTGTTGAGGGGGCACCAGGTGCCTTCGTCAACGAGCTCCATGATGCGCTGCATCGCCGTCCACTGGCCGGACTCGTTGAGCGCCTCGGTGCTCTTACCGGCTTCGAGAGCAGCCTCGCGGATCTCATGGATCTCCTGCTCCACCGCCTGGATCTCAGCGGCGTTGTCCTCGTGGAATGCGCTCAGATCCTTGCCGATGACCGGCATGCTCTGGAAATAAGAGGGCATGGAATATTCGCTCATATTAAGTTCTCCTTCTTAAATCGAAATAACAAATTACTTATCCTTGGGAACCTTGATGAATGCCTGACCCGGGTCGATCTCCTCACGGATGAGGCGGATGATCTCCGGAGAGGGGCCTTCCATCAGCTCGGCGCGGGAGACGTCGATCTCGAAGCCGGTGTTCTCCTGCACCATCTCGGGAGAGGAGAACGGATAGTAGTAAGCGAGGTACATGCGCTTGGTCTCTTCATCAAACTTCATGATGCCGAGGTCGGTGACGACCATCTGCGGGCCGCGGTTGCCGGGAAGGCCTGCGCGCTCACGGCCGCCGGGGCCGTCCATCCAGCCGCAGGAGGTGATGTAGTCGACATGGTCCATGAAGCGGCGCTTCTGGTGCTGCATCATGATGATGGTGTTGCAGTAGGTGGCAATGCCGTTGGCGCCGCCGGAACCGGTGAAACGGGTGGTGGGCTGCAGGTAGTCGCCCTTGCCGAAAATGCAGGTGGAGTTCACGTTGCCGTACGGGTCGATCTGCGCGCCGCCGATGAAGGCGACGAGACGGTCCTCGTCGTGCAGCCACTCGTTGGCCTCAAAGCCGACGAAGCGGATGTTGGGCCACTGCACGGCGCAGTGCGCCATGAAGCGGTTATCGCCGACGGAGCGGGGAACCTCAACGGGGTCGCAGTCCATCAGGCCCGACTCGACGATGGGATGGCAGCTGGGGCAGACCGCGCGCTTGGCAAGGGACGCACCGATCAGCGGAAGACCCGTACCGACGATGACGATCTGGTTTTCCTTAATATTCTTAGCAATGGCATAAGCCTGCATTTCCTGTTTTGTGTACTTCGTATAATCAGACATTTCTATTTAGCCTCCCAAACCTTAGTGTGTAGTGGAATAGCCGAGGTGCGGCTCGTTCTTCAGGCGCATCAGACGGCTGCCGCCGATCTTGTCGAGCAGCGCGGGCTGATCTTCGCAGCTGTAGACCCACTTTTCGAGGAAATCCTTGAAGGTCTCGGGGATCTTCTCGCCGCTCTTGGCAAGCTCGAAGGCCTTCTGTGCGTTCTCGGCGGCGAGCTTGAGCTTCTCGTCCTCGGGAGCCTTCTCGAGCGCCTTGGCAGCCTTGACGGCAGCCTTCTCGAGCTGCTTGACGGCATCTTCGGCGTCCTGATACTTGGAGGCCTTGTCGTATTCCTTCAGGCCAGCGTCGTCGTCGTCATAGTAGGCATAGCACTGAGAGGGCCATGCACCGTAGGGAGCCTTGACAACCGCCTGCACGCACTCGCCGAAGATACGGGTCTTGGTCGGGTCGCGGCGGATGTACTCGTCGGAGACGATCTCCTCGCAGGTGACGATGGTCTTGCGCGCAGCGATCGCAATGTCGATATCGTGGAACTCGTCGCCGCAGATGATGCAGGTGCCGTCCGGAGAGGCCTGCTGGACGTGGATGATCGCGGTGTCGATCTTGGGAACGGGCACGGCGACGACCTTCTGGCCGGGGACCATCGGGTTCTCGATCTCGGCGCACTTGAGATCCTCGATCTTGGGCATGGTCTTGCGCTTTTCTTCGCTGATGCCCCAGAACTTCATCAGGCCGCTGCCCTGCATCAGGCGCACCGGCAGGAACGGAAGACCGAGAGAGGAAGCGTGCAGCATGAGCATCAGCACGTCCTGAGAATAATCCTCATACGTGAGCTTGCCCTGCTCGATGGCAGCGCGGAAGCGGCGGGAAACGTTGGTGTAGCCGGAGTTGGCGGTGTAGCAGTTGATGTAAGCAGCCACGCGGCCCTCGCCGATGAGCATATCGACTTCGCCGCCGCCGGGGCCGGCATAAACGATGAAGTCCTTCTGACCCTGACGCAGGATCTCACTAACCGTGGCGTACGGCTTACGGTTGGTGGTGAAACCGCCGATCGCAAGCGTATCGCCATTTTCGACGTACTTTGCAACGGCATCGTGCAGTGACATGACCTTATTCAAGATAAAACCCTCCCTGATTTTGATAAACATTTTTATTGCCAAAGAGCTCTTTCCGCTTGCATGGATTCCGTCAAAAATCCGCTGAAAGATGCTCATACAGGCTTCAGTGTAAATTATAGAGGAACTTCCTCGCAAAATCAATGAAAACCCGCATGGAAAGTGAAAAAAAACTGAACAAATTTTGTTCTCGCTTTTTGTCGTTTCCGTGTAGTCATTTTTGTCTTCTTCTCCAAAATCTCCAAATCTTGCAAGAATTCTTGCAAGTTTCCAGCTCATTAGCGCAAAAAAGCACCGGAGGGGCTCCCCTCCGGCGCTTTCATTTGCCATTCTGTCATTTGCCGCGCTGCATCGCGTCGTAGCGCTGCATCAGCACGGCCATCTGCTCGCGCGTCAAAAAGCTGCGGTACTGTTTGTTCCCCGCCTCATCACCCGCGATCAGGCCGTTTTTCTCCGCCCAGGCGCGCGCCTCCGCGCTCCAGGACGCCGGCGTCTGCTGCGCCAGTCTTTTCAGGTAGTTTTCCATCATCGCGTCAAACTGCTGCTGCGTCATCTCTTCCTCCTCATAGCGCGGCATGGGCGGCGGATAGCGCTTCGCGCGGATCATCGCGCTCGTGTACACTCCGCCCGCGTCCCACTGAAAATGCGGCCGGTCGGGAAAGCTCCCCCAGTCTCCTCCCCAGGAAAATCCGACTCGCTTTCCGATCTCCCCCATCCGCGCAAAAAACGCGGGATCGTCATACTCGTGCCCCACCTCATTTTTGCAAATGTCAAAGGCCAATCCTGCATGCTCGGCGTGGAACGACGGCGTCACCGCTCCTTTGGCCGCGTAGCCCTTCTCGGCGAGCATCTGCTGATACACCGCGTCGCGCACCGTCTCCGTCACCAGAACGCTCAGTCCCTCACGCTCAGCAAGCGTGAGCAGCGTCCGACAATTCTCCGCCACGTCCGCGCGCAGGTCGCTGATGCTTCTGCTGTGGCGCATTTACGTTTCCTCCTGCGCGTTTTTGCCGTTCTGCGTGCCGAAGTAGAACGCGATCACCATGAGATACGCCGTGTTGAACTCCTGCGTCACCTTTGCCTGCACCGTCAGCACGCAGAACGTGATCGTCAGGCACAGCGTCACGATGCTCTTCACGCTCAAAAGATTCGCCAGTCTCTTTTTCAAAAGCTCCATGCTCTCTCACCCCTCGCAGTCCTGCCCGCGGCACACCGTTTCATACGTCACGCCGCCCGCCGTATTTTCCGCCTTTGCCTTGGCATAGTAGCACGCGGCGCTCGTGCCGTAAGCGCCCCACGCCGCCGTCACCATCGTCGCGATCCACGGGAGCGTGCCCATAAAGCCCAGTTCGATCGCGAGCTTCGCGATCCCGAAGCCCTGATACGTCGTATAGAGCACGATCGCACTTTCGAGCAGCAGCAACAGTTTGGAAAAGCTCGTGCGTTTCCTTTTCATAAGCTCCCCCCTGTCATCAGCAGGGAGATCGCCGCCCCGATGAGCACGTACAGCACGCGGTCGATCATCGCATCCCAGCGCTTTCCGCCCTTCTGCGTGATGGTCTTCACGTCCACCTTGATCTCCTTGACGTCCGTCTCCACGCCCTTTTCGCGCGAGGCGAGCACCTCCACTGCCGTTACCAGCTTATTCAGGTCCTTCTGCTGCTGTTCCAGCTTTTCGATGCGGTGCGTGTTCGACTTGGCGCGCTGCTCGGTCTCCGTCAGCTTGACCGAGATCTCCTGTTCCGTCATTCTTCCTCCGGCACCGCCTTTTCAAAGCTCTCCCACGTGTGGTGCGCGTCCTCCACGCTCTGCCATGTAAATTTCTGTGCCTCGCACTCGAGCCACGTCAGATACCGGAAGTAGAACTCTACCAGCAGATGGCACGGGATGATATCAAGGATGATGCTCTCCACCTGCGAAAACTCATCCGGCACGCCCACGGTGTTCGGGAACCAGACCTTGACCGTTCCCTTTTTCTCCGTCTCCTCCGCCAGCGCCTTGATGCCGCAGCCGCTGAGCGTCGAGTTGATCGCATCCAGCGTGAAGCTGTCGGCGTTGATGCGCGCGAGCGCCGCGATGGCCTCGCGCCGCAGCGCAGTCGAAACGCTGACCGGGCAGCGGGAAAAGAGCTTCTCCCGCCGTGCAAGGCCCTCGCCCTCCGCCGTCTGCAAAAGGCCCTCCTGCTCGGCGTATTCCATCGCGCCGTCCGCTTTATCCAGCGCTTTGCCCGCCGCGTACAGCTCTCCGCCGCTCAGCGTGCCGCGCTCGGTACGATAAACGCGCATCGGCTCCAAAAGGCGGCAGAGATAGTCATAATACGTCATGCCTCACCCGCCCCGATCTCCGTGATCGTCACCGTGCCGAGCACCGGTAGCTCCGTCGCGCTCACGCTCACATCCTCGTCCGGCGTGAGCAGGTGACAGTTCTTCACGCCCTCCACACCGTAGAGGATGCTCGCGAGCTTCGCCGTATACACCGCTTCACCCAGCCGCTCGCCGGTGAAGTACGCCTGCAGCGCCGCCGTCGCCGCATCGGTGATCTCCTGCATCGTCCAGCCCTGCTCCGCCGTCAGCTCCGCGCTCATGTTGACGGTCTTCTCTGTCGGTGCCTTGACCTCCACATCCACCGCGATCTCGCGCTTTTTCTGCAAGACCGCCTCGATCTCGCCGAGCAGCTTCTCATCCGGCGCGCCCGCGTGCGTCGAAACATACACATCCACCGTGCCGATGCCGCGGGCGCGGCCGACCGCTTTCGCCGCCGCCACGTTCGGAAAGCTCATCGCCTCCTGCTCGTAAAACGCCGCGTTCGCGCCGTTCGGCAAACGCTTGTAGCTCTCGAGCACGCGCTCGCGCAGCTTTTCGTCGCTCTCCTCGTCGCTGCCGCCGGAAAACGCCTCAGGATTTGTGCACTGCGTGATGCCCACCGGATACACGGACATCAGATGGATCGCGCCCGCGATGGCGTTGCCGCTCGCCCCCGCCTCCACGGCGCTCGCCGGCACATCCACATACGTTTCGCCCTTTAAGAGCGTCGCCTTCTCCGTTGTCTCAAAGCGCACACCGCCGCTCGTCATCGCCACACTTCCCGCGTCGATCTCATAATCCGTCACCGCCGCCGACGGCGCGGAAAAGCGCAGCACACCCGTCGCCTTCGCCGCGGGAAGGCGCGTCAGCGCCCGCGTCTCGGCGTGATAGTCGAGATACTGCCCCACCGCCGTCTGCGGAAAGCTCTGATCGAGCACCCAGTCCGCCTGCGCCAGAAGCGACTGTACCTCGCTCGCCAGCGCATAGAGGCGCACCATCGCGTCGCAGCCGTCGTTCGGCACAAAGCCCGCCTCCTCGGCAAAGATCGCGCGCATCCGCTCGTAGATCGCGTTCAGCTCTTCCATTCTTCACTCTCCCCCTATCGTCACGACCGCCTCGCCCGTTTCGTTCTCATAGCGCAGCAGCACGCGCAGCTCCAAAAATCCATTCTTTTCCGCAAGCTCCATGCCCGTCACGCTCAGGCCCTTTTCATCCGCCAGTGCCTCGGCCACGTATTGCTTTGCCGCCGTCGCGCGGCTCTCGCCCTTTTCCCGCCATAAAAGGTGCAGCTTGCTGCCAAGCTCCGGCGCGAGCGCAAAGCTTCCGCGCCGCACACTCAGCTTGAAGAGCACGCGTTCGAGCAGCTCGTCCCAGCCGCTCACGCGCACGAGCCCGCCCGCGCCGTCGGCCACATAATCGCGGTCTTTGATCTTCAGCTCCATCCTCAGCCTCCCATTCCCAGATACGGCATCCCGTTGATGAAAAGGAGCCCGTTGATGTCGATGCGCCCGTTGTTGCGCAGCACGATCTCCGTCCCCGCCGCGGCGGAGCGAATGCGCACCTCGCCGGGTGCCAGGTCGTCCGCGCTCTGCCCCACCGCGCCCACGGCGTAGGCCTCCTCGCCAAAGGTCCCGCCGCGCACCACCAGCACATCCTCGCCCTTTTTCGGCTGCCACTCATAGCCGCCGGGCGCGGCGGTCTTCACCTCGCGCTTTTCCCCGCTGCTGAACACCGCCAGCTCGCCGCCCTCGACCGTCACCGTTCCGTCCTGCGCCGAGGCCACGTCCTGCATCTCATGCTGGCTCAGCTTTCTCGATAGCCACATCGTCTCTCACTCCCTCTGCATCGTCACTTCACACGCCTCTCCGCTCTCGCCAAAGCGCCTCACGCACTCGATCACGCGGAAATTGCCCACAATGCCGATCTTCGTCCCGCTCACCGCCGCGATATCCCCCGGCGCGGCGGTGAACCGCCCCGCGATCGTCACGCGCAGCATCTCCGCGCCCTCCTTCGACTTTGCGATCTGATACTCCCCCGTGTAGCGCATCGCCTGCGTGCCGCTGCGCGCAGGCACGTAAAATACGCGCCTGCTCGTGCCGCCGCGAGCGCAGAACGCCTTGTTTTTCACGCTCTGCTTCACGCCTGCCTTGCTGTCCACCACCAGCGCCTCGGCGATCACGCCGTAGCGCTTGTCGCAGTAGGTGAGCGCCGTCACCGGCGTTTTGGCGTCAATGCTCACGCGCGCGGCCTTGCGGTTTTTCTTCACCTCCAGCGCGCCCGTCTTGTCGAAATACGGTGCGATCCCGCCGTGCAGCGCTGCAAAATCGTTCAGCGCCTTCCACTGGCTCGAACCGTTCGCCACGCGGTACCGTGCCGCAGCCGTCACCGCGTCATAGCCCGTGCACACAATGCCGTACGGCGTCACATGGTTTTTGAGGATCTCCTCCATCGTCGCCCACTGATAGCTCACGCTCTCTGCCTCATTGTCGAGCAGCAGCGCCGCCATGCCGCGTCCGCTCACCTCAAGCTGCAAGCCCTTTTCATCGCATGTCACGCCGCACTCGTCCACAACGCCCGCAAATTCGACCGTGCCGTCCTCTCTCGCCGTAAAGCGCACCGCCCGCCGCAGCACCTCCGCCATCGCGGGCTCATACGCACACTTGAGCGTAAAGCTGTCGCACGGCACGCTTCCCGTGTAGGAAAATTCCCACTTCAGCAGCGTCGGCAGCTCAAACTGCGCACCGTCGCACGTCGTCAGATACCCCTTCATCACGGCAGCGTCACCCGCTCTCCCACGGCGATCCTGTTGGGATTTTTGATCTGCGGATTCACGTTCAAAAGCGCCGTCAGCGTCACGCCATACGTGTTCGCGATGCCCCACAGCGTGTCGCCGCGCTTGACCGTGTAGTACGAGCTCGCCGTTTTCGTCCCCGTGCCCGCATTGCCGCTCCCGCCGCTCACGCGGATGAACGACGTATCGAGTGGGCTCGTCTCCCAGAAGGCAAAGCGGTAGCGCACGTAGTTTTCAAGCGGCTGCTGCGCCAGTTCCAGCAACACAAAGTACGCCTGCGACGCCTGCCACACCGGATGGATCAGCAGCCCCGGCCCGCCCCGATAGAAGACCGATGCCAGCTTTTTGAACTCGTCGTAGGCGCCCTTCCCCGCAAAAACGCCTTCGCCCTCCATCACGCGGTAGCTCATTCCGAGATCCTGCATCCCGTAGCGTCCGAACGGCACCTTCGCCACTGCCACCTGCCGCTTGAACGAGATGGTGTAGGTCTCCGGGTTGTGCGGCCAGACATAATCCTTGTATCGCATCGGTGCAAGGTTCATCCTCCCGCCCCTTTCTCAGTAAAATAAAAATCCGCCATCGTATCGGCGCGCGTCGCGCTCTAAGCTCAGCGAAAACGACTCCGTCTCGCGCACCTCCTGCTCCTGCGCGAGTGAAAAGTCATTTTTCCCTCGCGCTGCCGCCGCGCTCGCCCCGTCGCGGCCGTCCGCGCTCAGGAGCTTTCTTATCCAGTCGGACGCATTGTCCGCGCTCTCGGCCTCCCTCGCGCGCAGAAGCGCAGCGTTCGCTGCCGCAGTGCCCGCCAGATCGGCAGAAAACGCCGTCTCCCTCTCCGAGCCATCATCTTCTTGCGTCGCACCCAGCCCGAGCTTTTGCCCAAGCCGCACCGCCGCCGTCTCCACCGGATCATCCGCTGCTTCTGCCACAGTTTCCGCGCCGCCGCTCATCTCCGCATCCTGCGCCGCGGCTTCCTCTTCCGAAAGCTGCGCCTCCGCCGCCTTTTTCTGCGCCGTCCCCTCCGGCACAAGGGAGAGGCGCTTTTTCAGCGCCTCTTCCCGCGCGCGCCACAGCTCTGCGCCTCTTTGCAGCGCCCATTCGATGTAATTCAAGGTTTTCGCCCCTCCTTCATGCGGATAAAGCGCGCCATATCAAAGCTCGCGTTGCCGCCGCCTGCGGCCTCGCCGAGCTTTGCGCCGCAAATGCTGCACCGCGCCTCCTCCGCGCGCGTCCGGCACTCGGGGCACAGCCGCTCCATCACCTCCTCGCGGTCGAGCATCTCGTGCACAAGGCAATAGAGGTAGTCCGCGTCCGTCATCTCCTGCGCGCGCTTTTCGCTCGGCAGCGCGCCGGCATATCGGAGCACGCGCCATTTCAGCCGTTCGTAGGGCGCGTGCTCCATGCTTTTTTTAGCGCTTCCACCTTCTCGCGCCCGTCCTCGCTCGACGGGTTCTCCGCCCCGTCAAGCAGCGCGTAGCACCGCACCAGCTCGTTGATCTCGCCGACGCTCAGTGCATTTTCAACATCCTCCGCGCTTGCAAAGGCCGCCTCTCCGCCCTCCGTCAGGCTTCTTTTGAGCAGCGCCGCGTTCGCGCGCAACGCACGCTCTTCTTCGTCGGCACAGTCAAGCTGCGCGATCTCGCGCCGCAGCGAGAGCGTCTCGCGGGCCGAAAGCAGCCGCATCGCGCACGTTCTCTCCCCGATGCGCACCGTCTTCTCCCGCTCGCGCCCCAAAAAGTTCAGCAGAAGCTCGTCCATCAGCTTGCGATCTCCATGCGCTTACGCGCGATGATCGTCACCTTCTCCGCCGCCGGGTCGCCAAGCTTGCCCGCCTCTTCAATGCTGCTCCAGCGGCACTGCGAGTAGATGATGCGCTTGTCCGGCTTGCAGATCACAAGCGAAAAGTCGTTCAGATCATAGAAGTTGATGCCGTCGCTGATGGCCTCATCCGTCGCGTACAGGCGGCTCAACTCCAGCGTGTACTTGTTCGCGCCCGCGATCGTCGCCACCGGCTCGTTTTCGCCAAAGGCCTCGATCTCGCGGCTCGTGCGCGTCGCTCTCGTCGTGTAGCTCTGCACCACCGCCACCTTTTTGCTGTCGACTTCGAGATAGATGTCGCTGCTCAGCGGCAATACCGTATTCGCCATATTTTTCCTCCTTACACCGTGATGTGCGCCGTCAGATAGATGCGGTTCAGCCCGTGCGCCACCGTAAAGCTGAACTCCACCAGGCACACCGTCGGGTCGCTCTTGAGCGCGCTCACCAGCACCTCGCCGTAGCTGTCCACGATCTCGCGGCTCTTCATCTCCTCGAGCTCCAGCACCACCTGCGAGCGGATGGCCCCGCGGCTCTGCGCGGTGTTCTTGCTTCTGGCAAAGCGCGTACGCAGCGCGCTGCGGATCGTCGGGATGACCTCATCCACGATCAAAATGGTCGTCAGCTCGCGCCACGTCGTGTCCGCCGCCCCGCCGCTCGAAGTCTTCGTCGTGATACCTCGCACCGGCGAGGAAACGCCGCCCACCGTCTCGATCGGCGTCACGCCGCCGCGCACCAGCTGGTCGATCTCATTGTCACTCAGTCTCTTGCCCGCCGCGCCGAAAAGCGTCAGCTCCGCCCCGTTGATAGGCACGGACGGGTCGGTGTTTCCCGCGATCACCGCCGCCACCGCCGCCGCGGCAAACACCGCGCTCATCGTACCGCCGTCGTCCGATGCGATATCCGGTCCCACCAGCACTACGCGCTCGCTGTTGACAGCCTTCGCGCGGTTCACCATCTGCGCGACTGTCTCTTCCGAACCACCGATGACCGCGATGCGCTCGCGTCTCGCCGCCGAGGCATCCTCTGCCGCCGTTTTGAGGAGCAGATGCACGCTCTGCGCCGCGCTGTCGCACACCATCACGCCGACATCTTCCTCATCAGAGAGCGCCGCAAACGCGCTCGCGTAGTCCTTCTCTTCACTCTCGTCCTTGCCCACGGCCACAGCCTTCACTGCACCCGCACCGTTGGCGAAGAGGAATTTAAGCAGCGTGCTCATGCCATACACGCCGCTCGCATCCTCCCCGAATACGCTCTTTCCCTCTTCATACGAGGTGATGAGCTCCACCTTATTGGCCGTTCCCTTCGTCGCCACCGCTGCCGCGCCGATCGTCTTCGCCGCAGCGCTCGCGCTCACCACGCTCGATGCGTCGTAGGACGAATACACGCCCGGCCGCTCATGGATCGTACTATTCACGTTCTTTCACCGTGCCTTTCAATACAAAATCGGTAAACACCGTCTCATCCTCCGCCGCCTCCGCGACAAAGTACGCCGCATATTTCGCGCTCGCATCCAGTCGGAACATTCCCGTCGTCTTGTCCCAGCCGGTCTTGCCCCACTGCAATGTTCTGAGCTTCAGCCCCTCCGGCAGCGCCGTCATCATCGCCTGTGTGATCGCCTCCGCCGCTTCCTCGCAGCCCGCCGCGCCCAGCGTCCTCGGCGCATACACCTCGATCAGCAGCGTCAGCAGCATTTTCCGCCCGTAAACGGCGACCATCTCCTGCGTCATCTCGTCGACCTTTTCTCCCAGATATCCGATCGCGCCGCTCTCCTCGATCACCGTCTCCTTCGTGCCGACCGCCGCCACCGCGGTCGCATACCGCTTGAGCTGTTCTTCGCTGTAGCTCTCGATCGCCGCGCAGCCCGCCGCCTTGATCGCCGCGGCCACCGCGTGCTTCACCTGTCCGACCGCCGTCATGCCTCTTCCTCCTTCGGATGCAGCATCGCCCAGTAGTAGGCGATCTCCTCGCCCACGTAAAACGGCCCCGCCGCGCGCACGACATACCGCTTCTCTCCGCACTGCACAAAGTCGCCCATTGCGACCGCAACGTCCGCCGGGCCCAGATACCGCCAGCACTGCTCGTCGACCGCTCCCAGCGCCGTCACAGAGAACGGCTCCTCGCCGTTCTCCCTCTTCACAAGCTGCAAAAACGCCTTCGTCTCCGCCGTCTCTCCGCCGTGCAGCACCAAAACGCTCATGCCATAGCGCGCGAACGCCTCACTCAGTGCCCGATTCATGCTTCCACCCCGCGGAAGCAGAACCCGCCGTCCGTCGTATACGGACGCATCAGCGCCCACGCCTGCTCGCGCAGCAGCGACAGCCTTTTGCTCCCCTCATCGGACGAACGCTTCGTCACCGTGAGATCTCCCGCGCGCAGGGAGGAGAACTCCTCCCCACCCGCTCTCGCGCTCTCCAGCGCGGCCGCCGCCAGCCACGACGCTGCGCAGATAAACGCGCTCTCGCAGTCCTCCTTGGCGACGCCCTCTTTCAGCGCGCGCACAAGGCTCTCCTCCTGCGCCGTGCAGATCACTCGGAGCATACTCTTCTCGCTCTCGTCCGCCTTGTTCAGCGCACACGCGATCGAAAAGATCTGCTCGCTCATGCTCTCCGCCATTCGCTCTTCCTCCTTACTTTTTACTGTAAGGACAGCACCTTCGAGGCCTCCTGATACGGCTTTGCAAAGCCGGAAATGCTCGTGATGGCCGCGCGCTCCAGCTGGCGGTCGATGAGCTTGTCGTACTCGACCAGCACCTCGCTGCCACAGATGCGCTCGAGCGCATAGTTCTTGTCAAGGCCGATGATCTTGCCCGCGGGCATTGCGCTCGTGCGCAGGAGCTTCGCACCCAGCGGGGTCGCGAGCGTACCCGTGCCCTGGAAGTTGAGGCCCGTCAGCGGGTTCTGGAACTCCGAGAGCTTGAGCATTGCGAGCATCATGTCGCTGCCCATCAGCATCGTGTTCATCGTATAGGGGTCAAACTGCGACCAGAAGCCCAGCAGCGCGTCATAGCTCAGCGTGCCCTTCGTGCCGCCGATGCCGTCATCGCCGATGGTATAGCTTGTTGCCGCATTGTTGTTGCCGTCGCCGTTCATCAAAACGTCGATGGCGTCCTTTAAGTGCATACGCGCGATGTACGCGCCGATCTGGCGCAGCGTCACAGAGAAGAGGTCCAGTCGCTGGAAGCGGATAGCCTCATAGGACGCGACCAGCATTCTGCCGCGCTTGTGGAGCTTCACGAGATTTTCCTGCGTGCGGATGCTGGTCGTCGGGATGCCCGCGCCCTCCTCCACGCGCTTGAGCTCCTTGTCGTCGTCCGTCGGAACGGACGCGATAGAGCGGTAGTCCATGCCGTCAAAATTCGTCACGGTCGCAGTGATGTCGGGCAGGATGTCGCTTTCCATGCCCTGGCGCACCACGCGGGAGACGAACTCCGGGAACAGCACGGACGATTCGCTCGTGTGGAAAAACTTTTCCACCATGTCGCTGCCCGCGCCCTTGACGTGGATATCAAAGCGCTTGAGCTGGCGCTGGAAGGCGTCGAGTCCCTCGAGCGCCGTGCCCTTGTAGTTCTCGCTCGGGTCGAGCGATTCGAGCACCTTCAGAAAGCTCTTGCCGCTTTGACCGTACATGCCCTTTTCGAGCTTCACATTTTCATACTGATAAGCCATTTGTCCTTCTCCTCCTTAAAGCTTGATGACAGCCTTGCCCGCCGCGCTGTCCACGCTCAGCACAAGATAGCTGCTGCCGTTCTGGTTGTCGCCCGGCTTGCTCACGCCGCCCGAGCCGTCCGCCACCAGCTCGCTAAAGCCTACCGCAGGCGCCGTGCCGCTGTACTTCACGCTCGCAAGGCCGCCGAGCTGCACCGTGCAGGCCTTGCCGTCATGCGCAATGGCACGCACCACGCCGCAGAAGCCGTCGCCCGCCGTACACTTTCCCGCCGTGCCGTTCGCGCTCACCTTCACAATGTCGCCCTCGCTGACCGCGCCGCAGCCAAACGTTGTGCACCACTCGCCGATGCCCTCATAAGAAATGCTCATACCGTTCCTCCTTGATCTGTTGTTCTATCCAAAAAGCGCCGCTGCTTTTTGTTCCTTTTCACACGCGAAAGTCGCTCTCGTCCTCCGCCGCTTTCGTCTTCTCGCCGTAAGTGAGCTGCGTGCGCAGCCCCAGCTTTTTCGCCATCTTCCCGCGATACAGCTTCTCCATCTCCTTGAGCTCGCTCTCGTCGAGCTTTTCCGCGAGCTTTTCAATGGCCTCGCCATCCGCCTCCTGCTCGCACACGAGCATCAGCCGCTTCACCTCGCCGCGCAGCTCACTCAAGTAGCGCTTACCGACCTCCGCCTGCTTTTCAAGGCTTTCAAGCTCCCTCTGGTTCGCTCTTGACCCGCGCCGCTTGACGAGCGTCTTGAGCGTGCCCGCGTCCTCTCCGCCGCAGCGCTTCAAAACGCCCGCTTTCGGCTGCGCCGGTACCGCCACAAAGCTCCACTCATACGCGTCCTGCGCGTTCACAAGCTCCGCGCAGCACACCTTGCCGCCGTACACTTCGCCCTTTTTGTGCGCGCAGGTGTTGATGTCCTCACCGCAGATGGAGCACACGCACTTTTCCACGCTGCACCCCACGCTCACTTCCTTTTTGATGCCGCCCTCGATCTGCGCGATCAGCGCATCATTCTCGCCGCCGCGCAGCATATACGCATAGCCCTTGAGATAGCAGCGCCCCTCGCCCTGCGAGCAAACGCCCTCTTCCTCCACGATCTCCGTGCGGTAGATGCGCGCCGCCTGCCCCTTCGCCGTCCACTCGTGGTCAAAAATGCCGCTTATAGTGATAGGTAATCCTTTGAAGTAATCGCTGGATTTTCCCCCACTCCACACC